>Ga0222719_10000481_pt1 | contig 39844 bp, 88 predicted proteins | sample C33_34DmetaG_FD_165039 | JGI IMG/M metagenome (GOLD analysis project Ga0222719, IMG submission 165039) | Estuarine water microbial communities from San Francisco Bay, California, United States - C33_34D | ecosystem: Environmental > Aquatic > Marine > Unclassified | place: USA: California... | reverse complement strand
AAACCCTCAATACTTTCATGGGGAAACATGATTTAACCTTGACTTTTTGGTTTTTAAAATATATAATAGTTATCTTGTTCTTTAAAATTTTATGGGGGTGTAATGGATTCGACTGAAATTGAATTCTTGCACTGCAAGTCGGAGAAGCACTTGGCTCCGCAAAAAAGTGCAAACTCTTACATGGCAATAAAAACCGTGTTAGAGCTCTCGGTTTCAAAAACCGTCTCGCTGCAAAGCGTGCTGGTTTGAAGAGCCGCAAGCTCGCCTTAGCAGCTTAGTCTGCTAACCTCTTACCTTTTGACGCAGATAAAAAGGATAAGGGGTCATCGATCTGCAAAACAGAAAAAGTTTACCTGTTAATAAACTGTAAATAATTGTAACAGGGAGTTGGATGCTAATATCATAACTATAAAAAAAATTAGCTAAACTTGTAGATGTGCTTGCTTGAAGATTATCAGGACGGGGGTTCAACTCCCCCCACCTCCACCATTTTTAAAAAATTTTCCTGGTTGAAATTTCCAAGACAGTGGACTATGTACCTATTATGAACTTATTATACAAAACAAAAACATACCTAGTTGGCCATATGCAGTATCTTAATGGTAGAAATTGGAGAGAAGAAATTACAAGTGAATTAAAAAATATTAACATCACTTGTTTTGATCCTTATAAAAAACCATTTATTAAAGATGTCGAAGAAGATGAGATATCAAGAAGGGAAATGGAAGTTTGGATGCAGACTAAACAATATGATCGAGTTACAGAAAGGATGAAGATAGTAAGGGCATATGATTTAAATTTGGTAGATCGCAGCGATTTTATCATTGCTCATCTCGTCCCTGATGTTGCAAGTTGGGGTTCTGCAGAAGAAATAGTTACTGCTGTTCGAATGAAAAAGCCTATCTTTGTAAGTATGGAGGGTGGAAAAGCTAAAACTCCATTATGGATGTTGGGCATGTTACCCCATAAGTATATTTATAATTCTATAGAAGAAATAGTCAATATGTTGCATGCAATTAATTCTGGCAATAAACCTATTGATTCAGATAGATGGAGATTATTACAAAAAAAGTTTAGATAAATTTGAATAATTAATATTTTAAATATATAATTAATAAACAACTTATTATTATGGAACCTAGTATTTATATTGAATCTTTATTTTTAAAGTTAATTGCAGAGAGAAATGCAGAATTATCTTCTTTTAGCAATATGGCTAAATTGGAGCAATCGGACGACGATGCGAGTGAATTTTTATCAAAGTTAGATAACAATTTAGATACTCTTTCTCAATTTGACCATAAAATTAAAATTTTAGTTGCAATGTTTCCTGATTTACCTAAATTGTTAAATCTAGAAGAAATTAGAAAAAAACAAGATGAAACTGAGGAAGATAAAATTGCAAAAGCTAATCCAGATTATGGAAAAGCTGAAGTTTTGCATAAATCAGCATCTGACGAAAAAGAAATTAAATCTTAATTTTAATTAATTTCGAAATTAGTTCTGAGTAATTTAATTCATTAATATATTGAATATTAAAATGTCCATCTTTTCCTACATAAATGCCGTTTTCTTGCTCTTGATTTGTAATTAATTCTTCTATAAAATCATGAGCTCCATATCTTTTAATCCATTTCCAATACAAACTCCTTGTTCCTTTTGGGCAAGTTAATACATTTTCATTTTTAAGAAAAATTTTAGAGTACAATGTTACATCTCTAAAGCAATGCACAGAGCTTGGAGGCTCTGTCAATTCGCAGCCATAAATTATAACCATATATAATATTACACTATCATGTTAGAAGACAATAAAAAAAGCGACTGGTCAAAACGGGAAATAGGAGCGTTCTGGACTCAAGAAAGTTCAAAAGGAAAATACCTTTCAGGTACAATTGAAGTTGATGAATTAGGGGTGAAGAAAAAAATGAAAGTTATTATGTTTCCAAATAGATATAAGGATAACGATAAAAAACCAGATTATGTTTTATATCTATCTCAAGATTCTCAATCTGAGAATTCTCCTAAAAAAGAAGAAGTAAAATCAGAAAGTAGCGAAATTCCAGAAACTTTAGTGTAATATTATACATGAATACGGAATATGGTTTAATTGTTTCATCTGAATTATTAAAAGAAAAGTCTTCTGACGGCTCTTATGTTTTTACTGGGCTAACTAGAAAAAATTTTGATGAAATCAAAAGTAAATCAGGAGCGGAAACTGCTCTAGCTGAACTTTCAAACAAAATAAACCATAATCTATCGCTAACAGAAAATATAATAGAGTTTCTGCCAAAATTAAATATCTCTCATTATAGAGTTAATAATTCTATATTTAGTTTACTTTGTGATTTTAATTCCAGTAATCCTATCCTACTTCAAGATTTGCCAGACGCTCTAAAAATTGAAACAAGAGTTAGAGCTTTGGGTTTCCTTGCTCGTCAACATGGAATCTCTTTATCTGTTTACCCAGAATCAAAGGTAAGTTTAATAAGCGAAGAAGATAAATTAGATAACCTTATAAAAGAATTAGATTTCCATTCTTGGTTTTTTGAAACTGCAGGCTTCCCTGCTAATTTTTCAAATCCTATAGTTATAGAGCCTAATGAAGATCCAAAATCTCAAAATCATGAGGGAGCGATTGATTTTATAAAAAAATTCTATTCAAATTTTCAAAAATTAAAAGAAGAAACTAGATCGAGAATAGTTATTAAAAATACTGAATCAGGATTTTGGAATGCCGTTAATTTATTTAAATATTTTCACGTTTATCTTCAAGAAAAATTCAATAATGGATTAGCTTTAAGTTTTGATAATTATGCTGATAGCATCAACTCTGGTTCTTTTGACGTTTCAGGTAAAGAAATAGTTGAAAATTATATTCATATTGGAGCATTTCATGAAACTTGGAAAGGCGCTGTGCCAATTTTCTTATGGTCGGAGAGGGATAAATCTAATTCAAAAATTACAGCGGAATATCTTTCAGATGCAATTCCTGATTTTAATTATAATATTAAATGGGAATGCGATGTTAGAAAGAGGGACAAGGCTATTATAAAATACACAATGCCAGAAGAAGAGGACAAGGTGACTGAAGAAGTTATAATGACTATAACTAAAAATAAATACAAAAAGTCTCAAGATTTCTCAAGAGCTTTCAATGCATTGTATGATGGTAATTAAATTGTCTCTTACATGCCAAAATCTGAAAATTATAAATCAATCTTTATCGATTTAGCGAAATCTAAAGGTTATAAAATATTATACCCAAACAAAGTAGAGGCTAATGCTAGTATCGACCTTAAGCTAGAAGGTCAAACAAACGGCAAAAAATCTATAGTTTCAGTAGATATAAAGAAAAAAAACGGGAAAAGTGCTAATACTTGGGTTTATATTGAATTTCAAAACTCCAAAGGTGGAGACGGCTGGATTTATGGGCAATCAAATTTTATTGCCTTTGAAACCAATCACTCTTTTGTATTAGTTCCTAGAAAAAAATTGTTGCAATTTTTATCTGAAAATGAATTAGTTAGGTGGGATTTACCTTTTGTGGATAAACCTTGGAATGCTAAATATAGATTGTACAGAAGGCCATCTACATTAGAAAAAATAACTCAAATTAAAGTTGAAGATTTAAATAATATAAATAATATAAATATATGGCAGAAGCATTAAATGTTATTTTTGAAAACATTTGGAATTTCTTAGGAACAATTACTATTATAATGTCAATTGGTTACTCTCTTTCTATGCCTATGTTTTGGGCATTTAAAATAAGACAAATGAAATTAAATAGATCTATATGGAGACATGAAAACTAAATCTAAAAACAAATGCGGTCAAAGCTGTGGTTGTCCAGCCCCAATTAAAAAAAAACATCAAAACGGAAAAGGAGACAAACCTAGACCTGTAAATCAAAATTTATATACAAAAAACTATGAAGAAATTGAATGGAAGAAAAGATAATACTTTTTATGTAGTAACGCGTAATGGTAGGCGAGCATGGCCCAGAGATTACTGGACTCTAGGAGAAGCTCAAACTCACGCACAAAGTCTTATAGATGCATTAAAAAGCTGGAAAGATAATGGTTATAAAAATGTTGAAGTAGTTGAAACTAGAAATCCAGAATTTATTAATTAACCCTTGACTTTTATTTCATCTTGTGTTATACTGTATCTAAATCAGTATGGCTTCTCAATTACAATTAGATAAAACATATCTCGAAATTTGCGAGGTTTGGTCTAGGCTATCTACAGCAAAGCGAAAAAAAGTAGGATGCATTATAGTTAAAGATAATACTATAATATCAGATGGCTATAATGGTACTCCAAGTGGTTTTAATAATACATGTGAAATTCGATTAGATGAATTTAATGAGAATGCACTAATGACTAAACCTGAAGTCCTACATGCAGAAACTAATGCGATCACTAAACTTGCAAAATCAACTCAATCTAGTAATGGAGCTACAATGTATATTACTATTGCCCCCTGCTTTGAATGCTCAAAGCTAATTATCCAATCTGGAATCTCTAGGGTTGTATATGGTAGTGATTATAGAGATGAAAAAGGAATTACATTATTAAAACAGGCAAAAATAGAAGTAAAAAAAATATGAATACAATAAATAAATACTCGTTTATAAATTATGGATTAAATAGATTTTGTCCCCTGTTAGTAACATCTTGTTTACTATTTTGGAGTCTAGGTTTCAATAGCTTTGTTCCTTACATTGTTATTGGCTTATCCATGTTTGCAGAAAAATTCAATTTTAAAGTTGGTTATAGTGTTGCTTTATGCGAAGAGAGGGGTTTACTTAAAAAAGATGAAAAGTAAAAAAAGTTTTATTACTAGTTTTAAAAATAAACTATTATCTAAATTTTCTAAAAGATATTATTTAGTTTATAAAAATCAACATGGTAAAATCAAAACTTATCAAATTGGAAATATAGATTTATATAATTCTTTTGGAAATAAATCAAACCATCGAGATAATGTTGGATTCCGTGCTTTTTGTTATGGCAGAAATCAAGTTAGATCGTTTAGGCATGATCGTATTATTTCAATTACAAAAAAGTAAATTTTGGAAAATTTTATTGAAATTGCCCTATTTGGGTGTATAATATGTTTAACATTTATAATATTTAAGCTAAAACGCAATCAAATTAACGCCGAATCTTTAAAATTGCAAAATACAACTTTAAAGAATCAATTATCCCAAAGTCAAGAAGAATTTTTAAATAGAGAGCATTCTTTAAATCAAACAATACAGAATTTACAATCTAGTTTTATTAAAGAACAAGAATCTATTAAAGAAATGAAATTTGAATTAAAAACAAAAGAAGAAAAATTACTCTCTGATTACTCTAATTTAGAATTAAAGCTCACAGAAGAAACTGAAAATAGAAGAAAGGTATTATCTCAGAAAAAAAGTAGCGAAGTTAGATTAGGCACTATTGCAGAAACTTTGGCTCCATTTTTAGATCAGTTTGAGTTTGATCCCGAAAATTGCACTTTTTTAGGTAAACCTATTGATTACATTTCTTTTGCAGACGATGAGATTACATTTATTGAAGTAAAAAGTGGTAATAGTCAATTAAATAAAAAACAAAGACACATTAGAGATCAAGTAAAAGCAAAACTAATCAATTGGAAAGAAATAAGAATAAAATGAATTTTAATCATAATAAATATATGAAACTAAAACTAACATCACTATTAGTCGCCTTCGGGCTTCTCTCTAACGCCGCCTTTTCTGGCAATTCCGCTAAGATTGGATATGCTTCCGATTTCTTTTATCGTGGAGCCCAAAAGGCAGAACAATCAGTTCAAGCAGGTGTCAAACTAGGCACAGAGCTCGCTGGCTTAAATCTTAGCGCCCATACATGCACCAACCAAGCGGTTGATGTAGGAAATGATAGCTATCATATTGGTGCTGGAGCGTCTAAGTCTTTCTCTGATGGACTACTCTCTGTTTATGCTGGAGTTAATCATTTTGAAGATGTACCAGGAGATGCTCTCTCTGAAGTTGAAATTAATCTTTCTTCAAATGTAGTGCTAAATCCTTCTGTGTCGCTATTTCGTGATTTTGATGATTCTCTTTACACTGTAGAGTTTGGAGTTTCTCATGATTTTGATTTGTCTATTGCAATGCTTGGTCTAAATGCTTCGGTTGGTAATACTGATCTAACAAATAATACAGATCGTACTTATTATTCCGCTGGAGCTGATGTGTCAAAATCAGTCTCTGAGAATACCGACTTATCTATTGGAGTCGATTACATTGATGCAGATGACATTGATCGTGAATTCGTTTTTGGTACAGCATTAACTTTTAACTTTTAACCTAAATTAAAATATGGATAATATAGTAAAAACCCTAAAAGGCGCTATCGGCGGCCTTTTTACCCTGTTAACGTCTATCGTTGGATTGCTTGTGCTTGCCCAAGTAGTCTTCGGTGAATCTGCTGGCATGAATGTAATCGGCAACATTCAAGGCATTGTTAATGGCTTCGTTGGCCCAGAAGCTAGCCTCGCTGGATTAATTACCTTAGTTCTACTTGTAGGATTGCTTAATAAGCAAAGCTCTAAGAGTTAAAGTATTTTAATCTTGACATTTAAGAGGAGCTCAGCTATAATAGTTGAGCTCCTTTTTTTATGAAAGTTTTATCATTATTCTCTAATGTTGGTTTTTCTGAATTTTATTTAAATGAAATTGGTTTTGATGTCGTTGTAGCAAATGAATTAGAGCCTGATCGTTGCGATTTTTATAAAACTATGCACCCAAATACTAAGGATGTTATTTGTGGCGACATTTGCAAGCAGAATATCGAAAATAAAATCATTGAAGCTTGCCAACAACATGGGCCGATAGATCTAATTTTAGCTACACCTCCATGTCAGGGTATGAGTATAGCCAACGCTCAAAGGGAGCTGGATGACATTAGAAATAAACTCATAATTCAAATTATGAAAATTTTTAATAAAATTCAACCTAAATACATGTTGATTGAAAATGTTCCAGGTATGGCGAAAACTTTCATAAATTACCATCGCAAAGCTTGGAATATTTTGGATTTTATTGATCACAAGTTACCTGAAAATTATAAATGTAATTTTAAAGTTTTAGATGCAAAGGATTACCTAACGCCCCAATCTAGAAAACGTTCAATTTGTTTAATTTCTGAAAATGGTAGTTGGACACACCCTAAACCTTATAATTCAGAAATTACACTAAAAGATTCTATCGGTCATTTGCCCTCACTTAGGAATGGAGAACATTCGGATTTACCTTGGCATTTCGCCAAAGAACATAATCAAAGGCATGTATTATGGATGAGCAATACTCCCGAAGGAAAAAGTGCTTTTGAAAATAAAGAACACTACCCACAAAAGGATGGAAGAAGAATTTCAGGATTTTTAACTACATACAAAAGAATGAGCTGGAATAAACCTGCCCCAACCGTTACTATGGCTAATGGCTCTATATCTAGCCAAAACAATGTTCATCCAGGTTATCCTATTGCTTGGAATAAAACTCAAACAGACCCTAGAGTCTTAAGTATTAGAGAATTGCTTTGCATATCTGGTCTACCAGAAGATTGTTTTGATTCTAATAAATATGTTATCAAAAATGAAGATGGAACCTTCAAATATATTCCGTCTTTTAATTTTGTGCGTAAAATTATTGGCGAAATGTTTCCACCAAAAATGTCAAAAGCAATTATTTCAAATATAAATGGCAAAAATTCATAATAGAAAAGATATAGAAGACAGGTGTTTTGCGTACAGAGATGAGCGTTGGCGTAGGGGTGCAGGCTTAAGCGATGGAATTAGCTTAAATCAGTGCTATATTCAAGACATAGATCAATTAGAGTACTCTATTATTGGTGATAAAATTATTTATGTAGCTATTTTAGAAATAACTAGAATAGATAAACATGAGAAATACCCTAACCCAACAAAGCGTTACTTTGATGCTATCCTGCAAAGGTATGAAAAAGATTTTCAAGGCAGGTTAGCAGTAGATTTAGGCAAGAAATTAAATTGTGATGCATATATCGTATTATTTAAATATAATATGGAAAAACTATGGGTTTATAATTTATCTCAAAATAAAGGTTTCATCGAGTTTTCCCAAGAAAGCTATTTTAAATGGTTAAAATCGAAGCATTTACAAAAAAGATCTGAATCAACTAAAGTATTAACTAAAGAATTATTTGATTGAAAATTTATTTTTTTTATTTAATATATATTAATGGATGAAGATTATACTGGCCCTAAAGATTTCGATGAACAAACCGATGCATTTCGCTTTGATCTTGATGATTTAGTTTATCGATACATTGAAGAGTTTGATATAAATGCTATCACTATAATTGGGGCATTACAGGAAAAAATACAAGAGCTAGTAGATATGGGTAGCTTTGAAGCGGATTTAGATATAGAAGAAGATGAATAATAACTTAATTGGATTAAGTGGATTTGCTCGTTCTGGCAAAGACACATTTTATCAACGCAGTCATGCTTTTTTAAATAAAGCAAAGAAAAAAAGCTGTCGCTTTGCCTTTGCTGATGCATTGAAAGAAGAATGTGATGAATTACTGTCGAAGTATACATCAATTTCTGCTTTTACTGAAAATAATAAAGACAAAGAGCTTATTAGACCTCTTTTAGTTACTTATGGAACAGAAATTAGAAGAAAATTAGATCCAAATTGTTGGATTAAAAAAATTCAAGATAGAGTGATATCTAAATTGGATGAAGGTTATTATGTTTTTGTGACCGATGTTAGATTTAAAAATGAAGCTGAATGGATAAGAATAAATGGTGGAACATTGATTAATATTGCGAGATCAGGTTGCCCTCCAGCTAATCACGAAGAGCATAAACAATATCATTTTATGAAAGCATTTTACAATTACCATGTTGCGTGGGATACATTTGGTGAAGATGAAATAGAAAAATGTGATGAATATGTTATTCCATTTTTAAATCAACTAGCCGTAAATATTCCTAAGTTTGAGCAAATTATGTAATTATGTCTAAGCAATCTAGGTATAATAAGACAGAAAAAGGTCAAGCTTCTTTGAAAAAAGCTCAAGAAAAATACGAAGAAGAAAATAAAGAAAAGAGAAAAGAGCAAAAAAGAGAATACATGAGGCGTAAAAGATCTAAAGATCCAAATTATTGTAGGTGGAAATGACTTGACTTTTTCTATTTTTTGTGATATATTGCCTGCATGATGAAAAAACGAGGTAGAAAATCACAAAATAGCCAAACCAAATTTAGAAAAAAAACTTTCCCCTTTTATCAGTACTGGATAGTATATTTTACTGAAAAATATCCTTCTGGAGAAGAAAAAGATTTTACTACATTTATAAAAGCTAAGTCTGCGGAATTAGTTAGATTAATTATTAAGGCTAAAGTTGATGAAGACCAACCTGGCACGAAAACAAAAGCTATTTCTGTTTATATGCTTCATAAAGATTACATAAATACCGTAACTAACACAACATTATCTATTGAAGATTGGAGTAATGTTCGTAAATCTGCTTTTCCAAATATAAATAATTTTTTATTTAAAAAAGAAAATCCGAGACCAGAAGGTTACTCTAATCGTTTTAATAAAACAGATTATAAGCACTTAAAAAAGATAGGCTTTAGAAAGGGTAAAGATAATTGGATTAGTAAAAATAGAAGGCATAAAATTAAATCTATCCACGATAGAAAAGGTTTGATTTGGTCTGGTGCCGAGTGGGTAGCTTGGGACAAAGAAGAAATGCTAAAGACTAAAAATAAACTTGTCGATAGTTTAATTATGTATGCAAATAACAGATCAAAAGCTGCTGAACATTTAAAAATAGGTAGGACTAAAATGTATAAGCTAATGTGTAGATGCGAGAAGATAGAATGGTGGAACACTAATTTCCCACCCGCAAAACGCATCCCCCCTAGAGTTTCTGCCGAACAAAGATCTGCAACTCAAAAAAAAGTTATGGCTTTACGCAAATTAAATGGAGAAACAGATTGGTTTGGGAATGCAAATGACGAAATAGAGTCTAAAAGATTAAGAAACTTAAAATTATCTAAAGCAAAAGAAAGAGATGAGTATAGAAAATCTTTAATTCCTAAAATAAGAAATGCCCTAGAAGAAAATGGGAATAGCAGGGTAAAAGCAGCTATGTTTTTAAATGTAAAACGAGGAACATTAAAGGCATGGATGCAAAGAACTAAATGTTGGGTCGATTGGAATAAAGAATATCCCTGTAATTATATTAAAAATGAAAACATTAACTCCAAATAAAGCAATATATAATAAAAATTTAAATCTTTTTGATGAATATTTGATTAATTTTCAATTAGATATAAGAAGGATTGTTGGTAAATTTAAAAAAAGTTTCCATGCCTTAACTGATGAAGAAGTTTATAGTGAATGCAATATTCATTTATTAAAAAATAAAGAAAAAATAGTTACTTCTTTTGAAGATAAAGAGCTTACTGAGATGGAATTTAAGAAAATTGCATATCATTATACTAAAAATGAAGTTGTATGGAGTCATTATAGATTTAAAAATAAAGCATACGAAAAGCGTAAATTGGATGCAGTTTCCGACACTGAAGATGGGCCAAAAACTACCTTTGAGATTACCATTGATACTATGGGTTGCGAAAATGAGGAGCTTGATAATGATTTTGATTTTTTCTCAAAAAATTCTCAACAATTTTTTCATGTATTAAAAGAGTATTCATATTTATTAAATGAAAATGAATCCAAGATTTTATCTTATTTATCTCAAGGTCTCAATCAAGATTCTATTGCGGAAAAATTAAATGTTACTCACCAAGCCATATCTTTCGCTGTTATTAAATTGCAAGAAAAATTAAATGCTTTTTTTAATTTCAATGATATAATGGTGGGAGACTCGCAAGGTGCTATAGCGGAGGGGCAAAATGCTTTGGATAATTTTTTTAATAGGAAAAAAACTCTTAAAATATCAAAACAAGATAGATTAAAGATAAAAGAACTGATTATAAATCACCCAAAAAAATATACAAGCGCAGAAATTAATAAAATATTATTTAATGATAAATTTAATCCCCGCCAAATTAGTTCCTCAATCACTAAAAGTGGTTTGGAAAATTTTATCATTAGAAAAACTCCATTTTCTCCAGAGCAAAAATCTATAGCTTTAAAAAGTTTCTTAAATGGTTGTGATAGTAAAGAAGTTGCATCCTTATTAAATGTTAATTTACTGTCTGTTCGAGCGCTTAGGGGTCAATTTGTAAAGGAAAATAAGCTAGAAGCTATAAGGAGAAGAAAAAAGAGGACGCAGTGAGATCTTGGAAAGATTTAAATTTGGACGGCAAATTATTATTAATTTGTTGTTTAGTTAATCTTTTTATATCAATTCAATTAGCTATAAAACCTTCATATTTCTGTTTTTTTCCGCTTTTATGCTCAATGTTTTGCGGTTTATTTACATTATCTGAAAAATATAAAAAATAAGTGTAACTTATTTAGTGGGCAATGATTTTTTAAAAGTTCTTTTAATCATATTAAGTGGAATATTAGCTTGGCTTTTTCATAAACAGTCTAAAGAGCTTAATGAGTTAAGGGATGTTATACAAATTCAAAATACAGCAATACAAAAGCAAAACTTTTTGATAGATTATCAAAAATATTATATACAAAATTTTGAAAATAAAAACAATAGAAGTTATAATCCATTGTTTAAAAATCCACTATGACAATTTCAAGCCTATTAAAAAACGCTAACTACAAGACAGTCTTCAATTATCTATATAAAACATATTATAGAGATAAAAAATATCATCACGAACGCTTAATGGATATTGATGCCTCCTATCATATGGTATTTGAAAAACTAAAAGCAGCAAAAAAACAAGAAAACAATGATTTATCTAATTACAAGTTATACATAGCAAATATTCCTGATTCAGATTTAAAAGATATAGATATTTGCTTGTATGACGAAGAAAATGATGAGTTATTTGCATTAGATTTTCTTAATTGGTATCAATTATTGGATTTAGAAATTTATAAAACTTTACAAATGAAAGATTTTGAAATTTTAGCTCATTTTTTATGGGAGATTACGTTTTGGGGTTTTTCTATGGAAGATGTAAACAAACAGGCTGAAATAACACGAAATGCAGAAAATGAATCTTTACCATTTGTCGACACACAAATCTTCACCAAAAATAGTTAATGCGGTTATAGAGATACCCAAGGGCACTAGTGCCAAATACGAATATCACAAGGATGGCTATTTTTTTTATGACAGAAGCTTAACCAGTGCGATGGTTTATCCTGCAAATTATGGTTTCATCCCTAATACTTTAGCGGACGATGGTGATGCTTTAGATGTACTAGTTTATAATTCCACCCCAATAGACAGAGGTACTGTAGTAGAATGTGAGGTTATAGGAGTGTTAGATATGGAAGATGAAGATTCTAAAGGCAATTTAAACAAAGATTATAAAATTCTCTGTACTCCTACTTCCCACATTAGAAGTTATCGATCAATAAAAGACATTGACCCTTTATTTCTAAAAATTTCTAAAAATTTCTTTTTACATTATAAAGATTTAAATGAAAAACAGGTAAATGTTTTTGATTGGCAGGGCAAGGCTGTAGCTCAAAAAGTTATAAAGAATTGCTCCAACAAAATATTAATAAATAATAAAACACCGCCAGACGATGTTTACGAACAAATGATCGCTCAAATATCATGATTACAATATTAATACTATCTGCATTCTATACAGCAATTGTTCTTTTTGAAGAAAGTAAGTGGTAATTTTTAAGTAAAGTGTACATTATTATGTGCGTTTTTTATTTACTATTTTTTTCGTTTTGCTTAGTTGTACATCAAACCATGTAAAACCTAAAAAACAAACTAATTGGGAGCAAATATATTTAAATGAAATAAAGATAGCTAAAGAAAATGGAGATAAAGAAGCTTGGCTGTTCTTCTTTCAGGAGTATATGAAAGAAGTTAATTCAAATAATTAGCCAAATGGATTTGGGTTATTTTTAAAATCCTCAAACGAATAATTCAATAATTCTATATCTCTTTGCCTCAATTCTGCAATTAAATCAATACTTTTTTGATTAAAATAATTTAATTTAGATTGCCTTGATATTTTTGAATTTCTTGCCCAATTTAATTTTATTGGTTCTTTATTTATTTTATTTAAAACAGTTCTCCAAGATATTTGTAAATTTTCAAACCTATATATATCATCAACAACAATTTCTCCATCTATCATAAAATAATCAACTTGATCTTTTTGAACTCCTTGTCCATGTTCTCTAACAGGAACTGCCTCAAGCCATTCAAGAAAAGACATATGTCTATATTTTGCGCCTTTAATTTGCATTAAATAAAATGACAATTCTCTTTCCCAAGGGTTTCTTACAATCGTCCACTTGTAATATTCTTCAAATTCCTTTGGGTATTTTAATTTATAATCTTCCGCTGTAAAATGTTTTTCTCCATTCAATCCGTATTCAGCGTAGAGTTTAGTGTGACCTGATTTAGCTTTTTTTACAAAACCAAAAGATGTCTCTATGCTAGTGCCAGCAGTTTTAGGCACATGAAAAAATATAGTTTTAAAATCATGCGATATCATGCAAAATATATTACACTATTTACTTGATTTTTTCAATATTATGTGCTATCATATAACATGACCATCAAAAAAGAGTTAAAAAATATTACTTTTGAATATGATGAAGAAAAAAAAATATTTACTATCATGGAAGCTGATGGCTTTAATGGCTATATTCAATTAAATAAAGTTTATGCTTTTGCTTTTATGCGTTTTGTAGTGCGTGTTGCCCAAAGAAATTGGTTGAGAACAAAAAAAAGTGTTGACAAAGTGCAGGATACTATGATAGAATTAGAGGCAGAAGATCCAAATCAATTAACAATGTTTGAAGAATAAATTATGAATCAATTAGAACCTGTATTAGCAAGCGATTATGAAGAATTTTATTATCAAGATACTGACGAAGCCGTGCCTGAAGGCGAACCTGTTGGTGTTGATTGGAGCCACAATGGCATTGTAGACCTCTATTTATTTAATAACATTTACCATGAATTTAAATATGAAGAAGGAGAAGAATAAGCAAGCCGATCTTTTTGATTATCGGATAAAATACAATGCGGGTGCAGAACATGTAGAATTAGATAATTATCATTATTATACAGCTTCTTCTGCCGATCAAGCTATGTCTTTTCACAATGATATGTTAAATAAAAACAATATTATAGTTCAAACAATTTCCATTGAAAAATATAATCGTTATGCAGATCGGTGGGAAGATGAAACAGAAAATATTTTTATAAACAAATAAAATTACATCAAATATGAATAATAAAGAAAGATTAGCATGGGTACTATCATTAGTTATCGTTGTTTTATTCGCTGACAGAAAGTTAGCTCAAATAGAACGCTTAGAAACTTTAGATAAACATAGGCAAGTTAGTGCTGAAATACAAAGAGATCAATTTCTTGAATTGTCTCAAAATATGAATGAGATTATCTCAAATAAACATAAGGAAGGTTTTGAGTTAGGAAAAACGCAGGCACTTGTAGCATCCTTAAATAAAGAAAATGTTCTTGATTACTCAGAGGGTTATCATGCAGCGTTAAGTCAGTTTAATTTTGATGAAAATGTAAATCATTTAAATTCAAATAAAGATACATATGAATTGATTGTAAAATTACTTGATGCTAATAATCAATCCTTAGATAATTATAAAGATTTATTAGATATGTTTACCGAAAATGCAAATTAGTTCACTTCAAATAATTTATTCTGAACATGGCTATGATGAATGTTTTGAATATAAAAATGGCAAAGGTAGAGTCCCCGATGGACTTGCAGTTGGTTACGAAATAGAAGATCATGATCTTGCGGGTTCTTATAGTAGAATTGTACTTTTTAATGATATAAAATATAGTAAATATGATCATGAATATTGGGATAATTATGAACTAGAAATGGATTCAGATCGTCTAGTATTGCCGTGATTTGTTTTAATAAAGATTTTGATCCATCTGAAAATAAAAACTTAAAAAAATTAATTAAGTTATTAAAATCATATGACGAAGCTGAATCTGAAATGGATCAAATTGATGAAGACTTATCTAATTTATTAGATATTGTCTATGATCAACTATTTACAAAAAATAAACAGAAATTATCTTTAACTATTTTCAAAGGCTCTAATAATAATATTAACATACAAATAAATGACTGTAGATAGGGATGGGGAAAAGCAGTTAATTAATTGTGATAATACCCCCTATGATAAAAAAATAGAATTAATAGAGCCTATTTTAAAAAGATTTTGTACTGATAGGATTTTTAACAGACAAGATGCAACTGATGTAGCTCAAAATACTTTATTAATTTTAATAACTTCGAAAAATAAATACAACAAAAATAAAAGTTTTTATGCTTGGGCTTTTACAATTTGCAGGTTTCAAATAAAAAGATATTTAACCACACAAAAACGAAATAAAGAAGATAGTTATGCTCCAGATTCTTTTGCATACTCTATGCGATTAATTTATAATAAATGCCCTTTTGATGAGCAGTTTAAAAAACAAATGAGAGAACATCAAATAAATACATTGCATAATATAAAAGAAAAAGAGATGACAAACAGAGAAAGAGATTTTTTTGAATTATCTTGGGCAGGTCGTTCTAGGGAGGAAATTATGAAAATTATGAATTTAAAAAAAATAAATTATTATCAAATAAAAGCTAGAGTTTTAAGGAGATTAAGAAAATATGCAAAATAGAAAAAAAAATAATACTCCACGTAAAGCTAACATTTTAAAATTGCGCGCAGAAGGAAAAAGTTATAGAGAAATAGAAAAGCTTCTAGGTTGCTCTAAGTCTACCATAGCATATCATTGTGATGGTGGAAAAGAAAAGAGTCGCATTAAAAAGAATTTAAAAAAACGCAAACCAATTTGCAGAAAAGTCTCATCTTTTAGAGTTCGTTGTGCAAGGAGAAATCATGACGACATTCGTATAAAATTAAAAACCTTTAAAAGAAAAGGGGTTAGAAGAAATAAGAGTCATGCAGTTGTAAATAACATAAGTAAAGATTATAATTGCCGAGATGTCTTAGAAAAAATTGGGAAAAATCCAACTTGCTACTTAACAGGGATAAAAATTAATTTAGAAAAACCCGAAACTTATCATTTAGATCATATCATTCCAACTTCCAAAGGGGGAACAAATGATCTTGATAATCTTGGTCTTTGTTTAAAAGAAGCCAACTATGCTAAAGGCGAATTAAGTGTTAATGAACTCTATAAACTATGCGAAGATATTCTTGCATGGAGAGATAAAAATAAATAACGCAGATGTGGCGGAATGGTAGACGCTGTGGACTTAAAATCCATTGCCTAAAAGGCGTGAGGGTTCAAGTCCCTCCATCTGCACCATTTTTTAAATTTTAAATTTGCTTTTATTCAACAAGTGTGCGATATTGTCAAAATGAATAAAACAAAATATATAGTCTTAACTGACCTTTGGTACAATGGCAAGTACTCAGAGGTTGGAGATATTATTAAAGCCGAGAGTTGGAACTCAAGCAGAGTAGCTGACTTCTGTTCTTACTTTGCCAAATATTGCGGTCTTAAAGAACTTCGAGTTTTATCTAAATTTTTATGATAAAAAAAGAAAACGTTAAAATAAAGTGGGATAGTTTTTTATTTTATCAAGCTGAGTGTTCAAAAGTTGAATCAGAATATATGGAAAAGATCCAAGTGCTAGAACATTTCCTTGCTAATAATTTAAATCCAAGTCAATCAGATAAAAATAAATTAAAAAAATCAATAATTGAAACAATTTCCGTATTGTATTCTTTGTATCGCAAACAATTACAATCTATCGAAGATTTATTGTGTGATTATAAAATAAATATTAAAATTGCAAATAAATACGATGTTTCAATCCAAACTTTAAATTCTTCAAAAAATTCAGTCGTCACTGCGATGTATTCCATTAAAGATTTTAGAGAGAAAATAAATGACATTTTAATTTGACTTTTGATGATTTCTGTTCTAGTTTGTGATTATGAAAAGAGGAAGACCAAAAGCATATATTGAAATTAGTTATGAAGAATTATCCGATTGGGTAGGCAAGAAAACAAAAATTCCTGTCTCTAAAAGATGGTTGGAGTTTTTAATGGGGGAATCTGATGAAGAAATTCCTGTTGATGACCCATCGTCTGAACCCAAAAATAGTTCTGAATCTAAAATTGAATACACATTAACCCAACTTTAAAATGAAAGATTATTTTCCACATTTAATTGGACAAAAAGCAGTAAAGAAAAAGTTATCTTTTTACATTGACGCTTTTAATAAAACTTCTCAAGCTCCATTTTTACTAATGGCGGGAGCTAAGGGTTTAGGTAAAACAGAATTTGCAAAAGGTTTTGCTAAAAATTTAAGCAATTCTGATGGAGAAAATCGCGCTTTCCTTGAATTAAATTGCTCAACCATAAAAAACAATGAGCAATTCTTTGAGCAAATTTTCTTGCCTGTTATAGCAGATAATGAAGTGACTGTTTTGTTTGATGAATGTCATGCTTTACCTGATGATTTAACTATGGCATTCTTGACCATTTTTAATGCTGAGTCAAATGCAAAGAAAACATTTGAGTGGGATGGAATGGCATTAACATTTAATTTCAGACAACAAACTTTTATCTTTGCAACTACAGAAACTGATAAGATATTTCCACCCTTAAAAGACCGATTAACGACTGTGGATTTCGAACCTTATTCAGAAGAAGAATTGGGGGCAATAGTTCAAGCTTGCATTCCCGAAATTACCTTTGATGAAGATGCCGTAAAGGCAGTTGCTTCAACAATTAGGGGTAATGCTCGTAGTGCAGTAAAACGTTCTAAAGAAATTATGCTTTACTGCGGTAAAAATGAAACCAATAAGTTTACTTATGATGATTTCCTTGGTTTATGTGATGAGGTTGGAGTCTTACCATATGGTCTTAGTTATACTGAGAAACAAATTCTTGGAGCATTAAATGAATGTGGTTCTGCTACATTGACAGGACTTGCGGCAAAAATTGGTTTAAGTAAAACTGCTTTACAAAGAGATCATGAATTATATCTTCTTAACAAAAATTTAATCTCTATTGATGGCAAGAGAAAAATTACAGGTAGAGGCTTAAGGCTTTGCAAACAATTATTTTCATGAAATTAAATTCTATACAAAAATCTGCCATTTTGAAGTGCATAGAGGAGATGTCTGAATTATCTCTTGAGTTAATTCATGCACTAAATAAACCTAAAAAAAATAATAGACGAAAAATTATACTTGAAGTTAAGGATGTTGAAGTCTGTCTTGAAAAAATTAAACAAGTTTTTGACAATTCAGAAAAAATCAATTAGTGTAATCGTATGAACTTAAAAAGAATATTACAAAAAATCTTACCGACAAAGAATGCCACAAAATCTACTAGCAAGCTTAGTGGGCATGATTTAAAACTGGCATTTACTGATTTTTTCTGCGATGGTCTTTCTAGTTCTAGTAGTACAGCTAGAATACATTATTTCATGAACAAATATCAATTCAAGAAATTAGATAAAAAATTTGGAGACCCAACGAATTATTATCAAGCCACTCTTGATGAAGTTAGATCGTGCATACTAATTGAATTAGAAGAAGAGGATGTTGGTCAAATGCAACCAAACAATATGCAGGATTGTCTTGCTCCAGATAAAATCATAAAAAATTTCCCCGATTTCTTTAATGAGGCTAACAAGCATTTAACGTTGAAGTATTTGGGTGTTCAGCACAAACTAAAGACTGTCAAGATTGGCGGAACTTTATATTATAGATGTTCTATGGAAGAAATTGAGGAATGTATAGCTAAATCTAAGAAAGAACTATCATCTTTAGTTTCATTAAAAGAGTTGCATTCTTATTTTGAAGCAGATATTAAAAAAGAAGCTCTAAGAAGGCTTCTTAGTAAAAATGGGTTTGAGCCTAAAATTCTTTTTGGTAAAGCTTTTTTTGAGCTATCCGTGATACAAGGGGTAAAAGATATTCTGCATACAAATAAACGCTCCGTTAAGGCGGAAGCTAAAAGCTCCATTAATCAAGAAGCTGAATGTAAAAATTTTGAAAAAATAGATAAAGTTGTTAGGGATTATAATGAGCAAGCTGAGTCTTTAGTTAAAGCTATAAAAAAATCAAAGCAGTATTCAAAAAATGATTTTCATAAAGAGTATATATCAGATAAAAATGCCATAGATATATTCCAAATAAACAAACGTACCCTTTATCGAGCCACAGTGAAACATAACATTACTTTTTTGAAAATAGGAGCTACAAGGTATTTTAAAAAAGATATTTTATTTAAAGCTTTAGAGCAAAAACATAAACCTCGTAGCAATAATCTTCCAACTCCTCAACAAGAGTTAGATTTAAACGATTCAGATTGCGTGGATACAGAAACTAAAGAAGTTTCTTCTCCTTTTGCTAATCTTCCGCAACCCCCACCATCAGACAGATTAATTAATTTCCCCTGCAATGAAGATATGGATTATATAGAATGTTGCTATTTTTTAAAAGTCACTCGTTGCACCTTCAAGAAGCTTCGGTTGCAATTTGAAATAAAGCCAACAATGATAGATAGTCGTGGAAGATATTTTTATAAAAAATTAGATATTGAGGATCTGCTTTTTAAAATTCTTGAGCAAAAAATTGAATTAAACCCCAAAAGAACAATGCTTTGGTCAACATCTACTAATTTTTATGCTTGGTATAGACTTAGTGTCGCAGAGGCTTTTGATAAGCATCAAACAGTCGCAATTCCGCCATCTACTCTCTCAGAGTATAAAGCTAGAAATAAAAATATTGATCGTAGGGAAAAAAATATCGTAACTAATATTTCAGAAGAAGCTCCAGATGTTGCATACCAAATTTCACTCAACCAAGACACCTTAGATGATGTAAGAGAATCTAGGAAATCTGAAGGAGGTGGAAGCATTTGGTATGGAAAAATATTTAACGAAGACTACGATTGGTCTTACCATAATGATAAACCAATGAATAATTGGCTTTTGAAACATCTCTCGGACGATGGATCGCTTTGTACTTTTTTAAAAGATAAAGTTAATATAAAAGTTAAAACATCTTCTCTTTGCGCTCGCAACCAAGAGGATATTGCATTATATGTCAATTTTTAGTCTTGACTTTTTCCGAAAAATATTTTAATCTATCCAAATAAATTAACAAACATATAAATATATTATGAATAAAAAATACTTATCAATGTCCAAAGACTTGTTCTTACAATTAGATTGCCAAGTAGAAGAAAAAACCCTCAAGCAAGAACTTGAGAATATTGGAATAAATAAAAAGAATGGAATGTATAATGGTTTCGAGTATGAACTCATTCCTTTTGGTAACGCGAAAGGTGCTATGTCTCAAGTTACAGCTTTGAATGAGGTTGCAATTTGCGCGCTTAACGAACATACAACAAATTCTTTTGAAGCCATCGTTCAAAAGTACCATTGCGAAAAAGACTACGAAAGCTACAGGTCTATGATGGATGATACTTCCCCTCAACCTTCAAATTTACCTCAATCAATGTCTGAAGCGATGGAAAAATATATGGGAATTAACCCTGACTATTACCAAAAGTTTAATAAAAAGAATAGCCAATCGTCTTCAAATGGTCGATTCAATCAAGATACAACATTACACCAACAATCAGAAGTTCTTATTCAACACGGCATAACATCTGTTAAAGGTGAGGACACTTTAATTTTTCAAGACTTTGGGGGCGGTCAATCACCTTCAACGATTGAATCTACAATGTTTTCTAGTGGATCAGATAGTTATAAATTGGGTTGTCCATATATGACAGGTCGACACAATATGGGTTCAAAAGGTATAATTAATCACTTAGGGGGTCGTAAATATCAGTTGATTGCGAGCAAGCTTGCTCCTTCGATGGCAAAACATTCTACTGATCCAAATAAAGACCTTTGGTGTTACTCTTTGGCTATGGTACTCGATGAAGAAGAGTTGGTTGAATTTGGTTTTAATCAAATAAGGAATTCGCTTCTAGTCTACTTAAAATTTAAGGTTGACGGAGAATGGGTGATGCCTATGTTTGATGGAACTTTTGAAGCTGTCAAGCAAATAGAACTTGGCGGTGCATCGGTTGAAAAATTTCAAAATCCACAATATGGAACTTATAAAAAGTTTTATAATGTTCAAATAGGAAATGGCATTAAGAAAATTTCACATTTAACCCCTGCGGGTATGACAGGTATTAATGCAATGACTAGATTGAGGTCTGCAATGAATTTTTCATACCCCAATGTGGTTACTCCTGTTAGATTTTTTAGCCCCCCAATGCATAAGCCAAACTCAGGCAATACGTCAATAATGTTAGGCTTAGAATATGAATTGCATTCAAAATATGGCAATCTTGATGTAGAAAAATGGGATGTAGGTTCAATTAATTTTCAAGGACATCTCATCCCTGCTACTATCTACAAGTATAATGACAAGTCATTATTAGATCATTCGGGAATTGTTTGGAAAATTTACAATAATTATGTAGTAGAATCGCCAATGGCTTTTACTCATAAAGATTTTAAATTACAATCCATTCAATCTGACATTATATTAGTTCTTGATTTTAATGCTGTCCCACTTTCTTTAAGAAATAAACTTCTTACTACGGGTCGTGAGACGTTTCGCTCTACGGACGAAATGTCTAAATTAAGAGAGTATGTAGGTAAAGAAGTTCAAGCTTTAGAACAAATTAGGCAATTAATTATTTCTAAACGCAAAGCTTCAATTCAGCTTGATAGAAAGTCTTTCGAAAAAATCCTTAGAAATTGCTTTTCAGTCCAAAAATCAAAGTCGTCTCTCGGAAAAGGTGATAGCGAAGGCACTAAGTGTAAATCAAATGAATTAGGTGGAACAAATTTAAATGATGTAATTTCCATTTTAAAGCTTGATGATAAACACTTTCAAAATGTCGCATCAGATGATGATCCCGAAACTCAAACAAAGACTAAGATAATTGGCTCTTGCCATGACACCTTTAAGTTGTATTTTAATGACGATGCAAAAGAGTCATTTTACAACAAATACGGCTTAAATGTAGATATTTCTTTTGAGGATTTAAATGGCAATATTGAAAAATTAACTGATAAAGATTTATTTATGGTTAAAAAGGGCAATGGATATACTATGTGTTCCATTTCTCAATCAGATGCTTTTAGAGGGGAAAGTTTCTTGCTTAATATTAAGTTTAGCCCTAAAAATATCAATGTTTGCGATCATCCAACTTTTAAATTTAGCATTCCATGCTTATCGCAATATAAGGCAAAGCAAGATTCAACTTCTCCATCTAAGAGTCTTAAACCAAAAAAAGCTAAAGGCACAGGTTCTGATTGTGGTCTTGATATTCATTGTATATATGAAGAGTCAGAGTTTAACGACTTCATTACCTCTAAAAATGATGATCAATTATTTGTAATGGAAAAAACAGATGCATACGGATACCAAGAGTCTCCGACAGGTAGAGTTTGGGGTCTCAATATGTTAAATCCTCATGTTTTAAAATGGAAAAAGTTTTATTCAAAGAGCTATGATAGTGAGACTTTGGATGGATTTTATTCTACTTTTTGCAAAACACAACTTACACCTGCTGAGGTTGCAACTCAAAAGAAAGAAAAGTTAGACAAAAACTATTCTTTGAATCTTGACTCACTAAATATGATTCACCCCCATACAGTAGAGCATTGGGATGTTACTTGGCATAATGTTGTTGAAAAAGCTTTAGATAAAAAAATTAAATAGAATTTATGTTTGTTAATTCATAATACCTTGGTGATGGAAGTTTTGATAAAAATATTCATGGGAGTGTTAATGTTTTTATCTTGGGGATGTCAATCTAAACGAGAGACTCCCCAACTTCCACCCATTCCAACCCATTTTATTGTCCCCATATCTCCACCAAGTTTTCAGAATGCTAATGAAATACAAATTAATCCTGTCCCTCATCCATTAAGCTTAAATGGAGCATACCCATATGTTGTGTGGGTCAATGGAAATCAAGTCCACTTAAACACAAAGCAAATTGATATTCTCGTGCAATCTTTAAACCTTGACATAAGTCCACCCCCAAATACCGCTCAAATTCATAATGGAGAAGGCTGGCTTAGACCTTTAAAATTAAATGGAAAACAAAATTCTAATAATAGAATCAACAGACAAAAAGAAGCCACTACTTTCGGATTATAGTGATACAAGCATTGTTCATTGTAGAAATAGTTTAATTCTACAAAAGTCATTAAATTGTGATTTGATAGAAGGGCAATACAAATTGCCCGAAATATTAAAAAATAAATATGATACAATTATTTGTTGTTATGCCTCCCCCTATGCTCCAAATATTCCTTATCGAGAAATTTTACATAAAAACCCCAAGGCAAGATTAATTTGGTTGGTAAATGATCATGATTTAGAAGACAATCAGTTATTGCGTTATGCAATTATTGAACTTGGTAGAACTTATGACATGATTTGTAATAATCCTCGAAAGGGATATAGACATTGGATTCTTGGAAAAAAAATCAAAGATAAAGATGGCAATATTATGGGTAAGTTAAATAAATATATTATTAATTGGCTTACAACAAATTTAAATTCTTTAATAATGGATAGGGATTGCATCATTAATTCTAATGAAAAAAAAGATGGAATTATTTATTATGGAACTTTTAGAAAATGGAGATCGCAACATTTCACTCATCACTTACAAGAAGGGGTAACTTGTTCTTCTTCAAAGAAACATTGGAAAAAATTTGATGCAATAGATTGTAAGTGCGAAATGATTAATAAATTATCTTGGGAAAAAGGTAAGGAAGATTTACGTAAATATAAATATTCTTTATATATAGAAGATGAACACACCCATGAAAATTTTGCTTTTTTAGCTAATAGATATTATGAAGCTTTAATGTGTGATGTCGTAGTTTTATTTGATCATCATTGCCAAAAAACAATAGAGAAATCTGAATATATTATCCCGAAAGAATTCGTAATTCCAAAAGATTCAAATATATCAGAATATAGTAAATCTTTAAATTATAATTCAATGTTAGAAATACAAAAACAAAATATTGAAATAGCTTTTAAAGATAAAGAAAAATGTTTGCAGGAAATAAATGATTTTGCTTATTTTGCACTACATTGAGTGTAAATATTTAAGTGGAACATAAACATTTATTAGTTAACGCAACTTTTGAAAATACTCCTTTTTCTGATGAAAGTTTTACAGAATCTTGGATCAGTAATTTAGTTGATTTAATTGATATGCGAATTTTACATAAACCTGTTGCAGTTAAATGTAACGAAATAGACAATGAAGGAATAAGTGCATTTTGTTTAATTACCACAAGTCATATCGCGTTACATTCTTGGGAAAAAAAAGACCCAAACTTAGTGCAGTTAGATGTTTATAGTTGTAAAAAATTTGATCAACATTTAATTGAAAATGAACTAAAAAAGTTTTCTCCAATATCTATTGGCTCTCATTTTTTAGATAGAGGATTGAGATGCACAAAAGGATGGCGTTTGTTTGATGAAGGTATGGCGTGAAAATATATTTTAAACATTATTCGGGATCAATTACTGAATACGATTATTTGTTTTTTGATTGCATGGCAAAAGTTGGTTCTTATGAAGAAGATATTGCCTTGCAGGAAGGTTGGTTGCCTGATGATTACTCTGAACCCAAAAAGATGTCTTCTTTTTTTGAAGAAGATAAATCTGATTGGTATCAAGCTAGACAAACTAGGATTGATTTAAATTTATTTAAAGAAGATAGGAGAACCAAGAAAGCTAGAAAAAAATGCAAAGATGTTACAACTGAAATTGTTCAAGCTGACGATGTTAATTTAAATATTTTAAATTCTATTTTTGATAAATATATTAAATATAGAGGTTTTAAGGATTGGAACTTAGAGCCTTTAATTAAACGCGAAAAATATAAAAAATATTTTATTCTTTATTATGTCGATGGTTGTCCTGTTGCATTTAGTTTTATGAGAGATGTAGGATCAAATAGCGTCTTCTCAACTCAGTTTGCATGGGATTACGAAAATCCAAAATTATATTTAGGTAAATATGCTAATTTGGCAGAAATAGATTATTGCATTGAAAAAAATAAAGCTTATATGTATTTAGGTTTTGGTTACGAAAAATCTTGTATATATAAATCAGATTATCAAGGGTTTGAATTTTGGACAGGAGAAAAATGGTCAAATGATGTAGAGCATTATAAATTTTTATGTGAAAGAGATTCAAGAATTATAAAAACAAAAGACCTTGATAAAATAAAAAGATATGATGATGAACATTTTTTTGAATGATTGAAGATTATATTAATTATATCTCTTTAAAAAGAAAAGAGCTTGGGGGTCATGCAATTTGTCCATTTGCCAAAACTTTTTTAAATAAAATAAAAATAATTGAATCTACCAATTTTATGGCAGATGCTTTTGAATGTATTCAAAATAAAAAACATCCAATGCTTTATTTAATTTATGGCGACCCAAAACAATTTGACAAAAAATGGTTAGAGGAGTTTTGCAATGATCATCAGCAATTCGCTAAGATAAATGATTTGTGGTTAATATGGGATCATCCAAATCAAATAAATAAAATAAATAATATAGAGACAAATAATAAAGAATATGCTATACTATTAATACAAGGATTAAGTGAACTAAATAAGTATTCTGAACGATTACATAAAACAAATTATTATGAATTTTGGAATAAAGAATATTATAATAATATAGTTAAAAATAGATTATGAAAAAATTGTGGTTAATTTGGGCGCGCACATTAGATCATCGAGTTGGTAAAACCGATGAAGATCAGCCTGACATACCTATTCTTTCACTAAAAGAAGCTAGATTTAGTTTAATCCTAAGAACTATTATAGTCGTTCTAAATATGATGACTTGTTTATTTATTATAGCAAATATAATTAAGAATTGGTGATGAATGAAAAAAATCTACCAGACAATGTTGCACCTAACCCACACTCTTTACCTTATGCAAGCAACATAGGCGCTCCTGTTATTCGCCCCGATCATAGCCTTGGTGGATGGAAGTTGGGAGCAGTGCATACTGCAAATAAACACTACGAAGAGCGTTTTAATAAATTAAAAAAAGAATTTGAAGAATTAGCTGAAGATTACAAATGGAATGAAATAATATTTAATGCTGAGATGCGTTTTAAACCTGTTATTGGGAAAGAATATTATTTATATAAAAAAAATGATTGTAAGTTTTATTTAACTTTATTTGCTCCACATGAAAAAATAAGTGGAGACGAAGGTTATCAAGGAAAATTTAGATTAAATTACGATAATAGGTGGGAAATTATTTGCTAATTTTTTCAAAAATTTTTACCACATCTTGTCTTCGATCCTCTAATAATTTTTTTGTTTGACTCCATCTCTCTGCATCCCTTGCATCATTTTTAGCTAACTCTATTTCTATTTTTCTTAATTCGCTAGAGATTCTATCTACTCTTAAACTTTCCCTTTTTAAAAAGAAAGCTACTACCGAAACCATCAATCCAACGGCAATCATTATCATTTCGTTGATTTCCATATTATTATTTACACTTTTAATTTGACATATAGGTAAATATGTGCGACATTGCACCATGACACAAATTTTAGGACTAACTTGCATTAGCGAAGAGCTTAAAGATAAAGACAAGGTAAAGTATTCTTTTCGCACAATGACTCGTAAGCGTTTTAATGACCTTATAGAAAGAGATGGTAGAAGTGAAGCTATTCAAGAATTATCTGAACGTATTCTTCACAACGTTCGCGTTACTCGTTATATTTTGCGCCACTGCGCTTTCAGTAACATTAAGCATTATCGCCTTAGTTCCGCTCTGTTCCCTCTGCTTACTGATAGAACTTTGGAAATCTCTTATGAGGAGCTTTCTAATGGAGCGACCATAGATGATGAATTGAGGTTTGCAGGTTTAATTGCAGAAGAGCATGGTATTTCTATCGGCTCTCATCCCGACCAATTTAATGTTCTTGCGTCTACCGACAGAAAAAAAGTTGATCGCACAATAAATGAATTAAATTTTCAAGCGAGTATTCTTGACAAAATGGGCTTACCTCAAGACCATACTGCTCCAATGAATATTCACATCAACTACACTCCAAAATTGGATGAAAGTTTGGAAATAGTTGCTACTAGATTCTTTCGCAACCTTTCTATGTGTGACGCAGGTGTTTACAAACGTCTTACTATCGAAAACGAAGACAAAGGTTTCTTTAATGTAGATAATTGCATTGCATTTAGCGAATATTTATTTAAAACATTTCAAGCAAATATTCCTGTCTGCTACGACAATTTACACGATTTTTGCAATCCATCAGAAGATCACAATGTTACATTCCAAGCAGAACGTTGTGCTTATACATGGGTGAACCAAGGAGAAGGGGAACACAACTTTCTTGCTCCTGTCTTTCATTGGTCAGAGGGTACTCCACAAAAGCCTCGCGCCCATGCAGATTATTTCGCCCTAGGTAACATTCCACCTGTGATTGCCATTGAGCCAAATAAAGAAGTTAAATGGGAATGTGAAGTAAAACAAAAAGATAAAGCAATTAGATTATTGCGAGAAAATTTAGCAGAAAAAATTTAAAATGAGAAAAAAAATAAATAAGTTAATTATTGGTGATCACATTAGAGAAAAGAAATTTAAATTCAAAAGGCGAGTTGGTCAAATAATTACAATTTTAGAAGATAGCAAAAAGAATCCAACACTAGAATGTATTTTGGTTCACCCTAAAACTTTATTACCAATAGAAAATTTTTATGGTCAACATAAAGTATTTAAAATCAAAAGAGATAATGTCAAATATTATGTACCTAGACATAAATTATTTGAAAAAAAATCTTTTGAGGTTGGAAAATACATTTCTTATAAAGGTAAACTAAGAATTAAATATGGAAGAATTATTTGTTATTTAAATCAAGAGGAAGGTTTGTACCCAAAGTCTTATGATTTACATAAACATAATGGCAAAGATTTGCTAGAATGTGTGGAAATTAATCCAAACAATTTAAAAAGAATTATGGACGAAGAAGATCATCCAAAAATTTTTGTAGCTGATCCAAATAATGCTAAAATTGTCGAGCCTCTTGATAAAGATGAAAATGGTGAAAAAATAATTCCCACAAAACTTGACATTTAATGACTATTGGTTTATGTTAGCACTATGAATAAATTAGAAGAAGCAATGGGTAGAATGAATCATATCGAGCAAGACATAGAAGCAATAATCTATGCAATTGGTGATTCTGCTCGAAAATTTACAGAAGATGAATTACTAAATATGTTAATTGGCATGAGTCAATTGCATAAAACTCGTTACGAGATGATGTGGCAAGAATATGAAATGTTTAAACAAAAAGGAAAGAGAAATAATGATTGAACTAGAAAAACCTTGGCAAGCACCTGCGAAAGCTAGACTTGCAATAATTGATTTAGCATTAACTCATATCAAAAAAGTTGAAGCTGATCCCGAAGTTAAAACTGATGGAGATAATTTTGACTATTGGAATAGTTACCAACTAGAAGATGGTACTTACATAGATTACAATATTTATTGTGGTGATGATGTTGGAGAATTTACTTGGAATAATGAGTATAAATATACTGATCCTAGCGAATGGTCTTGGGATGTTGCTTGTTATGCAGTTGATCCACCAACTAAAGATAATCCTTATCATCAAATAGATACAGATAGAACAAATTATTTATTTAGTTATAATAAAGATGGGAGTGGAAAAATTGTATATGAAAACTAATATAATACGATGAAATATATTTTATGTTTATTTTTTCTTATGGGGTGTTCTCAAAAGTCTCAAAAGTCAACTTTACACAATTACCCATACTTTGATGGAATGGATTGTCCGTTAGAATTTTCTATCGACAATGAAGATAAATTAAAAGCTGAAGCTAAAGCCTTAAATATGAAATATGTTAATTATCTTCACCACTTAAACAAAATGAAAATTGAGCAAAATACTACATTGGGTTCTAAATAAAATAAATTTAGCCCTTACTTTTGATCTTACATTTTTTTTGGAAATTTTTATAATCTTTTTTTTGACATACACACTATTCTGTGCTACTTTTAAAATATGAGTGGAGAAGGTTTATCAGTTAGTTTTAGAAGAACGCAAGCGACTACGAAGTCTAATCAAGAACTTCTTGAAAAGTTTCAAAAGATTATCTATGCAAGTCCTGTTACTAATCATATGAAATGGTATGGTCGTGATCATAGCGTTGAAATAGAGGAGCATGGTGACGATACATTGCAAAAATGGCAACAAGAAGGAGTTGCGATCAAAGATACTTTTCGTTTCTGCATTAGTGTTTATGAGTCTTGGCATCAAGACGCAGACCTTTACGAATCACACGAAAGAAAAGATAGTTTTGTTTCCCTTGCTAGAAAGTTTGCAAATGACAATGCTCTTATGTATTTTCCCGATGGTTTTCCTGCTGAATGGATAGAGGAAGAGGTAATTGATGGAGAAAAAAATTGGAATCATTATAATGTAAAACCCGATGATAAAAACATTGACAAGATATGTGATGTGTGGTATCGTTATGGAATAATGAAATTACAAGCGTTTGATGAAAAGGTCGAATCTCAAATTTGGGCTGAAGCTAGAGATAACATAAAAGAATTGATGGAAGTAAAATGAGCCTCATCTCTTACATTGCAGTTGATTGGGATAAACCAAATCCAATTTTACCTAAAAGACCAATTCTATTAACAAAATGGGAAGCGTTTAATTTAAATAAACAACTACTATTAAATGGCGAAAAGAAAAGATATGTTAGAGAAGAACTTGGATTAACCTTAAAAAATGTAAATAAAAATGAGCATAAAAAATAGAAATGCAAAACTAGGGGAAGATGGATGGTATAGTTGGTTGACAATTAGACAAGACTTAGTTGGAGACGATTTATCTGCACCAATTATGTGGTTAGATGATAAGTCAGAAGATGATCTATTTCCATCTGATGATTTAAATATTGATTGGGTAGAAGAGATGGATAAAGAAGGTGCGCCAATCATAGATGGTGATCATTTTGGTAGAGATATTTGCATAGAAGTAACTTGCCCATCGAAAAACATTGACAAACGTCGTGCAATAGGTTATAATATCGACTTTGATTGGAATTAATTATGAAATTATCACTTACATTACATAATAAAACTTATAGTATAGAATCTGACGAAGGTTATGATGGAGCAGATTTAAATGAACTCGTAGAGCAATTTAAAGGATTGCTTGTCAATGCAGGGTTTCATCCAAGTAATGTTGATGATATGTTTAATACCGACTATCAATGGTTCACCCAAGAAGAGAGAGATGATAATATGCAAGGTCATTTAAAAAACAAAAGAATTGAAGAGTTTCAAGAAAATTTATATCGCCAAAGCATAAAAACAGCAGAAGATGATGACGAATATGATATGTTTAAATAATGAAAAAAGACGATCCATTTGAAACCTTTAATAACTTTATAAGTTTAGTGTTAATTGCAATTATAGTTACTATGTTTTTAGGAATTATATTTTCATGTAGATCAAATGATAATATGTATCATATTTATTTAGAACATGACCCAAGAGAGCCATTGTATAGCACTTCTTCTTTGCAGGATGCTCAAGAATACTACGAATACTACAAACCATTTCACTCAGATATGTACATACAAACTACTGAAAAAGAAAATAATTTAGTAATTTTAAAATGATACAAATAGAAGACGCAAATAACGAAAAATATCATATCAACCCAAAGCAAGTTGTTTATGTTAAAGAGAGAATGCACATGGGCAAAATGATGTACAAAATCATGCTTACCAATGGAGAGGCATTAATGACAGAAAATGAGCATGGTGCAAAATGCATCATAGCTTCAATTAAATCAAAAAAATAATGGATTTTTTACTTGCTATAATAGTAAGTGTTGTGCTATTATGTATATCAATAAATAACTTATGGAATAACAATAGAAAATGAGAGAATATGAGAGAATATGAGATAGAATTAAAAGAAACTGCTGAAGGTGAATTATTTTTTCGCATACCCGATGAAGTCCTCGAAAGATTAGGTTGGAAAGAAGGAGATGATCTAAAATTTGAAGAAAGAAATGGTTCGGTTTTAATTCGCAAAATAAAGTATGAGAATATTGAGCTTGAATTTGATGATGAAGAGTTGCTCAAGTATATGCAATGTGCGCATGAACAGAATATTACCTTCAATGAATTTTGTGAACTAGCAATTAAAGCTAAATTGAATGACCTTGATTCTGAGTAAAATATTATATTATATTGGAGATTTGGTTAGCAAGTTTTTGTATTTTGATTCTTTTAGTTGGTTGTATCCATTATATAGAAAAATTATGAATTTAAGTTCCGATCTTGACAAAGATGGAAAAGTATGGAAAAATAAATAATGGGCGGATTCGATAATAAAACATCAAGAGAGTTTTCAAAACAAGTTAGAGAGAACCAAAGCAAGTTTATACCTAAAAGAGTTAAGTTGCATGAGGAGTGGAAAAAGTTTAATTTTGATAAAAAAATGACCTTTGTAGAGTTTTGCAAATTAAAACCAAAGAAAAGAAAAAATTTAATAAAAAATGAAAACATTACATAACACACGTAATTGCAATTACAGAAGATTTTTATATAGAAAATTAAAGCACGGCAAAATAAGTGGTCGCTTTTATAAGTTCGTTTGCAGGAGTCATCCTTATCGCGTTACAACTCGCAACATTAAATTAGTTGTAAGAGAAATTCTTGATGGTAAGATGACAGAAGATAAAGGAATTAGTTATTTACAAAAAGATACTACTGAATTAAAATATCAACAAGAGTTGTACAAATCCAATATAGAATGTAGAAAGAAAACAGAAAAATATTTATGAAAAACGAATTATATAATATGTTAAAAAGTTCTGCTGATGCAGATGTAGCTAAAGCAAAGTTAACTCTTGACTTACTAGGTAATCATGCAGTAGGAATAGGAGATCACTCGACTAAAGATTTTTATGAAAACGCTGAAGAGGCATTATCTCTTCTTGCTGATGCTTACGATAGATTAGATACTTTAGAAAGATATGAAAATGAAAGACATAATTCTTAAAGTTTTAGAAGAAATTGCTTGCGGAAATACAGGTTCTTGCCAAATTAATCTGCAATCTGAAAGTGCAAGAGAATTAATTGCAAATAAACTAGAACCCGAACTACAAAAATATTTACAAGCAACAATTGAAAGTGCAGTAGTAGGGGGGTCAGATGTTGGCGTTATGTGTTGTGGGGGTGGATGCCATGAAGGATAATTTTTCAGAGCAAAAATTAAAAAACATCCAAAAAGCCCACAAAATTTTAATGGATGATCTTTCTTCACTCTGCTCACAAGATGAGTTCCCTTTGATAGAGTTAATGAAAATACATTCTAAGTTATCAGAGACTATTGAACAATTAAACTTTTGGGGAGAAAGAGATAATCCTCAAAGATTTTATGAAGAATTAAAATCTCATGTTGCTTGGATAATAAAAAATTATTCAGACGATGAAAAAAAGTTTGAATAAAATTTGACTTCTTAAAAAATATCCTTTAAGTTGGGTTATGATTTGTTTAAACCCAAAAGGATTACCTCTACTAGAAGAACTTGCCAATCTTCGCGCAGAGACAAAAATTTCTGAAGAAAAATTTGACAATCAGAAAGAAGTGCGTTCTATTGTTGGTATGGATGATACAATAGATAAGATAAGAAAAATTCGTACTGATCGTGCTGAACGATTAAAGGAAACTATTTCCGAGTATAATCCCAAAGCTATGCTTGCTGATGGACATGACCATGCCATCATGGGTTATTCTAGTGATGGTAGAGTTGTTTATTCTGCTGATCAAATCATAGGTGGACTAATGAATGAGGGTATGACCGAAGAAGAGGCAGTAGAATATTTTAATTTTAATATTGAAGGTGCTTATGTTGGAGAGTTTACTCCGATCTATATATATGAGGAATAATATGACTAGATTAGAAGCACTTAAAGTAGTTTTAAAATTCCTTGAAAAATATTTAAAGAAAAACATTGACATGGAATTACAAATAGCCTATGATACACTTAACAATTATCTAAAAGAAGCAGAATAATGAAAGAAATAATAGGAGACGATTACCCAACTTACGAAGAATCTGTAAACTTAACTCTTGCAGAAAAACTTAACAAAAAATTAATCGAAAAGAAATCATTTATAGAAGATATGAATACAAATACTTATTTAACAGAAATTGAGCAAAAAATAAACAAAGAAAACATGGAAAGATTGATGAAGGAAAATTTTGAACTTAGGCATCGCTTGGCTTGCATTGCTGATGATATTGAAATTATTGATAGACATATCCAAAATAATTGCAATAAAAAATTTAAAAAACCAAGTTTAAATAAAGATGGAAGCACTTATGCAGACCAAGCATGGCATAATATTTCTAATATACAAATTGCTTGTAATTTAAATGATGACGAACCGCTACATTGGGGTAGTAAAGTTATGGCAGAAAAAGGAAATTATATAAAATGAAAACATACGAAGTAGAAATTGCTAGTACAACATATCGTACATTTGAAGTTAAAGCAGAATCATCCGAAGACGCTCAAGACATTGCATTCGATGAAATGTATGAAGATTGCGAGATAAGTAAGGCATGGAAGCAAAATGCAGAAATAACTCATGTAGAAGAGACAGAAAATTCAAAATGAATATAGATTATAAATTATTAGAAGAACAGAGGAATCACTTACTATCAATTTTATGGCATGATGATAAAGGTGAAGGTACTTACGGATTACTTGATCAAGAAATGGGTTGGGGCATTATTCACTTATTAGACCATTTGCTTGACGAAAACTTAAAAGAAGCAGAACTTGACAACTTAAATAAAGATTTATGAGTAAAAAAAGAGAATATTGCGTTGGAATTAAAATAATTAACTGCTTTTATGTCGAGGCAGAAAATCGAGATGAAGCAGAGCAAATAGTGCGAGAGTATGATCCATATAAAACTCTTGACGATTGTGATTTTAATATTGAATATGCCGATCCTACAAACGGAGAAATTGCATGGAAAATAAAATCTAATGAAGTTGATTGGAATAAACTTCGTGATAAAGATGATAATTGGCTTGACAAACGAATTGATGATCTTTATGGTGATGATCCAACTTACGAAACAAAATAATTATGAGATTAACAAAATACCAAAAAGCTAGATTATTAGAGCATGAATGGGACATCATTTCCAATAATGAAGGGAATTGTGCTTGGGTAAGTATTAGTGCCGAAGATGGATCAATCTTTGGTGAAATTGTAGAAACTTTAGGCTTGACAGGAGAAGGTGAAGATGTTAAGTTATTGGTTGTAGCAACAAGTGAAGGGAAATAAAATATGAGAACTACACAAAGACAAATAAGAGAAGGAGAACCATCTATGGATGACATGAGGTACGACATCGCTGAAGCAGAAGCAATGAACATGAATGTTGGCGAAATAATTGATTTACTTCTTGATGGTTGCATTGGCTTGCATGAAACTCCTGCTATTGAAATTAAAGATGAATGGGATAGACTTTTTGGCGAAAAAGTTTGACTTTCAATAAATTCTATACGATGTTGTATTATGAATATATACCTAACATTTGAAAAAGTTTTAAACGAAGCAGAATCATCTGCTCTTGGAGAAAATAATGAAAGAAATTTACTTGCAGTAGAGGACGCTCAAGATTTCATTGACGAATTGCCTTTGCTAAAAAAACATTTAAAATATTTAATTAGTCATGCAAGGTTTTCAAAATCAGAAACAGGAGTTTCAGAACCTACATTAGAAGATGCTTGTGTGGTTGCTGAAAATTTCTTAAATAAAATTTGACATTGAAAACATTTTGTACTAATTTGTAAACATGAACAATTTAAATACTGCAAATGTGCGTTGGAAGACGTGGTCGCCCGAAAATATAATATTCAAAAGTAATGCTTTGGTGAAAAAAGTTTTGCCCTCGGAACATATTATGTCATGGAAGAGCAAAGGTGATCGTGACCAAAAAATGTGCAAGAAAACAGGTTGCAAGGCAACTCAAACAAATCAATTTGGTGGGCAACCATATACATATTATACCAAAGAAAACTACAAAGGAATTATGGTTCAATTAACTGATGTTAAATCAGATTTTCCATCTGCTAACATTGATTTCATTGATTGGACAGAAAGAAAAGATAGTGTTGGCAATGCAAAAGGGCATTTAGATATTTTAGTTTATCTTAATTCTTTTCATCAGCCTTGGGAGTATGTTAAATGCCCAAATACAGGTCAATGGATTAAGAAGAATAAAGGTAAAGTTGCACCATTACGAGAAGGTTATCGTATGTGCTATGGTGGACAAGGTGATGCAAATAGTTTAGACTTTGACGAATTTCACGAATTAGTTCAAATAACAGAAATGATTAGAGATTTTCTTGTCGATGTTGTTATTCCCACAAAGAATGGAGAATTAATTGAAGAAGATTTATTAGTAGCATAATGCCAATTTATTATAACGATAGTACATTATTGTGTGTTGGTGATAATATGGCAGAAGAATATAAAGATTATATAAAAAAAGAAGGATTAAAAAAAATGGAAGAAGAAGCAAATAGAGAGGACGTAAGTAAAGAAGAATTTTTTTTATATAATATTATTAGTTCTTGTGAGTGCATACTAGATGATATGGAAAATGGTGCAAATATTGAAGAAAAAGATATGCAAGATATAATTTATGCTGACGATGTTTTATTAAATATTTATAAAAGAGTAGGTGTGAAACTTAACCCATCAAATATAAATACATGAAAAATTTATTAGAGTCTCTTCCTGATGTTTTTTATGCTTTAAATGTTTTGGTTGGTTGTGTTGCAATATTACTTTTTGTTTTAATAATTACTAGCATAGATGATTAATATGATAACAGAAATACAAATACAAAATTTTCTTTATGAAATAGATGATCAATTAAGTGATGATCAAATAAATTCATTAGCAGAAAAAATATATAATAACCAAAAAATACTATTCAGTTTATTCGATAAAGTATCAGATAAACCTTGTGTTTGTGGATTTTGGGGGGATCAAAAATGATTGTTAATTTTATAAAAAGATTAGTGCGTTTATTTAAAAAAGAAAAAGAACCAAAATTATCTGTTGCGCAAATAGATGAATTAATCGAATTAAATAAAGATGCCTAAAAAAAGAACCAAATTATGTTGAAGGTGGAGTAAATATAAAATATTAATACAAAACAATTTAATTCGCATGGTAGCCAAGTGGTAAGGCAGGAGTCTGCAAAACTCCCATTCGTCAGTTCGATTCTGATCCATGCGTCCACTTTACATAGATAGGTTCACCTCTTTTCCTTGCTTGATCAACTAAAAAAGACTAGAAAGTAGTTCGACTACTGCTATATCGGAGTTAGTCATGGATACTCTCCATGCAAATATTTAAACTATGAAAGAAAAATCTTATGCTAGACAAAGGAGAAGAGGAATTAATCGTAAATTAAAATTAGTTCAATTAAAAGGTGGATGTTGTGAAATATGTGGTTACAAAAAAAATTTAACTGCATTAACTTTCCATCATATTGATTCTAGTACAAAATTATTTAATGTAGAAATGCGAAATATAGCTAATTATGAATGGAATAGAGTCTTAAAGGAGTCGAATAAATGTCAGTTGCTTTGCCATAATTGTCATCACGAATTGCATCATCCTTCTTTAGCTATAAAAAAATTATTGATGGATAATAAAAATTAAACTATGAAAATAAAATTAGGATTAAGAGGAAGTTCAGATGCAGTCAATCATATTTTAATAAAAATAGATGATCTTATTTTAATGAATAAAGATAATTTGTTTTTAGCGGGGAATGAAGGTAGAGATAAAACAGGAAAAAGTTTAGTTAAATTATTAAATACTCTATCTAAGGATCACGAAATATGCGTTAGTGAAAATATTGCTAATCTCATTGAATCAGAATTAAATTTAAAAAATAATTCAATTAAAAAGTTTATTGGTAAAAATTCTGAAAATTATCATATTACAGATGATGGGTCAGTAGAAAAATTATAAAAAAAATTTGACAATGCATCAAAGTCGTCTTAGGTTAGCGTATGGATTTAAGAAAAGCACAAGGACTAGCAGTTTACTTAATGTATGATCATGGTTTACCAATTGAATGGAAATTTCGTTGGCACAATAAAAAACGTGCTTTAGGCACTTGTAGTTATGTTAAGAAAAGAATTTATTTAGCAAAATGGTATGTCAAGTTAAATGATGTATCAGAAGTTAAAGATACTATCTTACATGAAATTGCTCATGCTTTATCTTATGAAAGGCATGGTCGAAAGGGCATTGGTCATGGTAAATTATGGAAAGCAATTTGTAGAGAAATTGGTGCAATACCAAGGGCTTGCTCGAAAGCAAAATTAAATAAACCAAATAATCATTATAAATATATTGACACTTGTTGTGGGTTAACTTTTAAAAGACATAGATTAAGAAAAAATGTATCTTACTCTTGCCCAAAATGTCGTGTTGCCTTATTCGTTAGTAAGGGAGATAAAATTGCAAGTCGTGCTACATTAGACTTGATAGACGAAATTTTTTCAGAATAAAATTTGACAAATCTTAAAAACTTGTTTATGTTTACATATTATGACTTATATATGGAATAGAGCAGATAGAGTAGCAAAAGAAAATATGCCTCATGTCGTTGAAGAAGCATTTACAAAATGGACAAAAGAGCAATACAAAGATTTTCATAAATTAACTGAAGAAGAAAAAAGTCAAGTTAATTATAAAGTCGTTGTTCAAATGGGAAAAATGCACTATAATTTAAGGCAATTAGGATACAACAAACCTGCACTAACAAAACAAGAATCATTAAACAAAATAAAATAAGGAGAAAATATTATGGGATTAGATATGTATGCTTATGCTCGTCCACCTCGCAAGAGGAATGGAGACGAAGATGTTGGAATTTGCGATTGGAGAAAGCATAATCGCTTGCAAGGTTGGATGGAAGAGCTATGGGAAAGTAAGGGCAGACCAAATTGGAAACCATCTGAAGAAGAGAATGACTTTAGTGGTGACTTTAATTGCGTTGAGTTGCAACTAACTAGAGCAGACCTTTATGCTCTTCAAGATGCTATTGACGCACATGAACTTCCCGAAAGTCAAGGGTTCTTTTTTGGGGGTGACTCTTATGAATGGTTAGATGAAAATGAAAAAGAATATCCTAAAGGTGAATATTATTACAAAAAACAAGATTTAAATTTTGTTGCAGAAGCTCATAAAATGCTTGACAAAGGTTATCGAGTGTTTTATAGTTGTTGGTACTGATGAAAAAATTATTTTACATTTTATTTTTATTAATTACAATAGACCTTTTCTCTCATTGCAGTAAATATACTGCTTATGCCTTTGTGAATGTAAATGGATATGATTATCATTATCCAATAAGAACTCATTCATATAGTGAATTTAAATCTTGGGTAAATGCCATGAGGGATAATTCTACTCCAAATGGACTTATAAGAAAAGGTTCTCAACACATTCGTGATTTATTAAAAGCAATAAAAGCTAATTTAGAAAAAAGAGAAGGAGAAAAATATGAAATAAAAACTCTTAAAGATACTGAAACTAGGTACAAACAAGGTTGGTTTAGGGCTAATTTTGGTTCAGAGGGAACAACATATAATTATTTTCTCAAAAAACTTCAACCTGACCTTTTTGACTTACCAAAATCAAGCAGAGAATCAAGTGTTTGGATAGATAAAGCAGGAAAAGATTTAAAAGGTGCTTGGGTAGACGCTTTTAATGTCGGAAAGGAATTACATATATTTGCATATATAATAAATAATCAACAAGGATTTTTAACTTCAAAAGATAGGTATGAAATTTATCCTCGTTCTTATTACAAGAGGTTAGAAGAAGAAGCAGAAAATAAATTAAAAGCAGAAAAAGAAGAATTAAAACGAAAAGAAGCAGAAGAAAAACGCAAACGAGATTTTCGCAAATATCGGTCTGCTGATGGAACTAAATCATTTGTTGGAAAAATTTGTGGAATTAATTTGTCCACAAAAGAAGTTAAGTTTGAAGAAGAGAATACAAAAAATATTTTTTTGATTAAAATAGATAAGATTTATGAAGAAGATATTGATTATATTAAAGAATGGTATAAAAAAAGTTTAAGAAATATTTGACAATTCAAAATTTTTGTTTTAGGTTGTCTTATTGTTAAAATTACAGAAAGGAAAATATGAATACAACAGAAGCATTCTTAGATAGTATTAACCAATCAATCGCTAATGCTGAAAAGATAGCAAACTCGATCCCCAAGAAGGGTCTTAATGTTTATCTTGACAAATCAACTATGGTTATGCAAACATTTAGTGATCCTAGTGCATTTGAGTATGCTAAGAAAGTTACTGCAAGAGCAGGGCAATCAAGTTGTCTTCGCAATGTATTAGATGCAGGGGGCAGATTGCAATAATCTCAATTGTGCATCATAGATGATGAATAAATCAAATTGTTGATCAAAATTTGTAAAAATGATTCACAACGCAT
>Ga0222719_10000479_pt1 | contig 39845 bp, 41 predicted proteins | sample C33_34DmetaG_FD_165039 | JGI IMG/M metagenome (GOLD analysis project Ga0222719, IMG submission 165039) | Estuarine water microbial communities from San Francisco Bay, California, United States - C33_34D | ecosystem: Environmental > Aquatic > Marine > Unclassified | place: USA: California... | reverse complement strand
CCTTTTCGTTCTCCAAAAACAAAAGAGGCTTACGAATCTATATGGACAGAAAACGGATCACCTTTAATATTAAATACAAAATTAATCTCTAAAAAATTAGAAAAGAAAATAAAAAAACCTGTAGAAACCTCGATGAGATATCAAAAACCTTCGATTGAGACTGGTTTAAAAAACTTAATTAATAAAGGCTGTGATGAGATTATCGCTGTTCCGTTATATCCTCATTATGCTCAATCAACTTCGCTTACAACTGAGTTAGAGGTAAAAAGGTTAATAAATAAAATTAACCCAGAAATCAGCTTAACTATTTCACCACCTTTTTATAACAATTCGAATTATATAAATTCCCTTTCTGATAGTATAAATAAGCATTTACCAAAAGATTTTGATTATCTTCTTTTCAGCTATCATGGGATCCCAGAAAGACATGTAAGAAAAATGGATCCCACAACATCTCATTGTTTAAAAAACAAAGATTGCTGTGAACTAGAATCTGAGTCTCATAAGTTTTGTTATAGACATCAGGTAAAAGAGACTTCTAAACTATGTGCAGAAAAGCTTAATTTGAATGATGATAAATGGGGTATCTCATTCCAATCTAGAATAGGTCCAGGTTGGCTTCAACCTTTTACTGATAAAGTTCTAGAGGATTTGCCTAACAAAAATATTAATAAAATAGCCGTTGTCTGTCCGGCATTTATTGCAGATAATTTAGAAACATTGGAAGAAATGAATATTCGAGGAAAAGAGTCTTTTATAGACTCTGGAGGTGAGGATTTTACCTTTATTCCCTGCATAAATGATAATGATTTATTTATTGATTTTTTAGAGGAATTTGTTTCAGAATAAGAAAAAAAATAAAGGTAGTAAAATGTTAACCAAAGGTGACGATTTTCCAATCCATCAACTATCATCTCCAGTTTCAGAGGTGGGAACTTCAAGAAATTTTTACGATAGATATTTTTTTAATGGATATAGCAAAGATGGAAAAATTTATTTTGCTGCTGCGATGTGTGTTTATCCAAATTTAAATATTATTGATGCCGCATTTACAATTTCTTTTGATGGAATTCAGCATAATTGCAGGGCCTCGAGGGTATTAAATCAAGAAAGATTAAACACTAAAGTAGGATCAATAGATTTAACTGTAATTGAGCCCCTGGAGAAAATAGGATTAAAGATTAATGATGAAAATGCAGGAATTTCAGCAGATATAATTTTTGAAGGCATTTTTAAAATGATTCAAGAGCCTAAAATGATCATGTATAATGGCCCAAGGCTTGTGATGGATACTTTTAGGGGGGTGCAACATGGAAAGTGGAAAGGGGAAATAAATCTAAAAGGAAAAGTATTTAATCTCCAAGACCTTGACATAATTGGTGTTAGGGATAGGTCTTGGGGTGTTCGTCCGGTAGGTGCAGCTGATAGTCAAGCAGTTGTTCCTTTTGAAGTGCCTCAATTTTATTGGTTATGGTGTCCTATGCAGTTTAAAGACTCAGCTGTGCAGATACATTTTGTTGATGATGAAAATGGTAGGTTAATAAATGGAAATTCTGTCATTCAGTCTAAAAACAGAAAAGATAATGAATTTCTTATAAATTTAAGGAAGAAAGTTAAATATCAAAGCAACTCAAGAAGAGTCAAAGAATTATTTATTTTTGCAGAAAAAGATAATGGAAGTGAAGTTGAGATAAAAATGACACCAAAAAGTAAGAATTTTATGTGTGGCATAGGTTATATGCACCCTGAATGGGGTCATGGTCATTATAAGGGTGAAAGTGAGACTTCTTATGATTTTTATGATTTAAGTAATGATCCTCATGATCCACCTTTTTTACATATTCAGTCATTCTGTGATGTAACATTTAAAAATGATGGTAATAGCCATGAGGGCTTTGGAGTTTTAGAGGAATTAATTATAGGCCCGCATAAACCAAGTGGTTTTAAGGATCTTTTTGATAAAACTAATGCCGATTAGTACTGAAAAAAACTTAGATGCTAAATTAAACCTTTTAAAAGATTGGTTTGTTTCGGAACAAAATTTTGACAAGCAATCAATTTCTATTACCCCTCATAACAGTACATTAGCATCAGGTTTTTCAAATGAAACTTTTGTATTTAAATTAACAGAGAAAAATTATAATTCAGACCTAGTTCTAAGGTTGGCTCCTACTGGCTATAGGGTATTTCCAGAATACAATTTAAAAAAACAAGTTAGTATAATGAAGGTTCTATTTTCTAAAGGCTTTCCAGTACCTGAAGTGCTTTTTTATGAGGGTAATAGTTCAATTATTGGTTCCGAATTTTATATAATGAATTACATTAAAGGAGAGGCTCCTTCAGATAACCCTCCTTATCATTTGGATCCAGACGGAATGATGGGTAGAGCTAATTCAGAAAAAAGAAGAAAAGTTTGGATTGATTGGTTATTTCACCTGTCTAATCTTCATAATTTAAACCTTAAAGATATTAGTTTAGATGATTTTTACGAAGAAGATATTAATGTAAACCCTGTAATAAGTGATATTGAGTATTATAAAAATTTCTTAGACTGGGGTATGGATGGAGAACCAAATAATTTGTGCGATGATGTAATTAAATGGTTAAAGAAAAATATTCCATCTGATTTTAATCCAAATAAGCTTTGTTGGGGTGATTCAAGACTGGGGAATGTTTTATATCAAGATTATAAAGCCTCTGCTCTTTTAGATTGGGAAATGTCATCAATTGGAGATCCTGTCTCTGATTTGGCTTGGGGTTTTGCAGTTGATGATGCAAGCAGCCTTGGCTTGGGAATAAAAAAACTAGAGGGATCATTAACCTCAAGTGAGGCAATAGATATTTGGGAGAAAAATACTAATTTATCCTCTAAAAACTATAAATTTTATCGTATCTTCTCTTTATTAAAATTTTCTATTATTATGATAAGGGTTGCAAAAAAATTAATGATCAACAACATTATAGAACTTGAAAAAGATTTTTATAAAAATAACTATATTTCTAATTTCTTAGAAAAAGAATTTAAACAAATTTAATTATAGGAGAATAATGTGAATGATTTTGTATATCCAGGAATATTAAGCAGTATTGCTTTACTAGTTTATTATTTTACCCTTTTAAGGGCAGGTATAGCTAGAGGTAAATTTGATATTAAAGCTCCTTCACATGATGGTCCTGAAGAGTATGTTAGGCATGTTAGGGTTCATCACAATACTTTAGAGCATTTAGTTTTATTTTTGCCTGGTTTATGGCTATTTTCTTTTGCGGTCGACCCTATATGGGCTGCTATAATTGGTATTTTATGGCCAATTGGCAGAATACGATATGCGTTATCATATTATAAGGATGCTGAAAAAAGAGGTCCTGGCTTATATTTTAGCATGCCCCCAATTTATATCTATGTATTGGGGTCTTTTATAGCGTTCTTGTATAAAATAATTACATAATTTTTTAATAATATTTATGGAGAAATAAATTGAATAATTTGGGTAAAAATAAAAAATTACTTTTGGCTAAATACCCTGATGGTTTGGCAGAATTAGATGATTTTATTACTGAAGAAGTTGATGTCCCTGATATAGGTGATAATGAGCTATTAATTCGATCGCATTATATAGGTGTTGATGCAGCATTAAGGTTAATTGTTAGAGATAGTGATGAATTTTTATTTAGAGTTCAGCCTGGTGATATTATTCACGCTAACATAGCTGGTGAAGTTATAGCCTCAAATAACAAAGATTTTGAAGCCGGTGAGTATGTTACAGGTTCATTGGGTGTTCAAAACCTCTCAATTAGTAATGGCGAGGGTTTAGAGAAGTGTGATCCGAATTTATCACCTTTAGGATCTTGGCTAGGGGGTTTTGGGGTTTCTGGTTTAACTGCATATTTTGCTTTATTTGATGAATGTAAACCTCAGCCAGGGGAGACTGTATTAATAACTGGGGCTGCAGGAGCGGTTGGTTCAATGGCTGGACAATTTGCAAAACTTGCTGGAGCAAAAGTTATAGGGACTACTAGTTCAAAAGAAAAATGTGATTGGCTAATTAATGAGCTGGGTTACGATGTTGCGATTAATTATAATGATGAAAACTGGTATGAGCAGTTGGAAGCAGCAGCACCAGATCGATTGAATATTATTTTTGATAATACTGGTGGTTCAGTTATGAATGAAGCTTTAAAACTAATTGCTATGCATGGTGTAGTTTTGCTTTGTGGTTCAACTTCACAGTATTATCAAGATGAAATGAGCGGGCCTTCAAATTATATTTGGCTAGGTAGCATGAGAGCAAGATTGCAAGGTTTTGTAATTTTTGATTATGCTGAAAGATACGATGAAGCAAGAAAGAAAATATCTCAATGGATTGGTAATGGATCTTTAAAATTACCTGAGTTTGTTTGTGATGGTGATATTGAAGAGTTTCCTAATGCATTCAAAAAATTATTTGAAGGTAAAAACTTTGGTAAAATGCTTTTAAAACTACCTGCTGCAAAATAGTATTTATTTAGAATATTTTTAAGGTAGTATTGTTAATGTTTTTTATATTATAGTTAAAACATGGATAATCATTTTGATGTAATAGTTATAGGGGCTGGTATATCTGGTATTGGAGCTGGATATCACCTCCAAACAAAATGCCCTGAGAAATCCTATGCTATACTTGAAGGTAGAGATACCATAGGTGGTACTTGGGATCTTTTTAAATACCCCGGCATCAGATCAGACTCCGACATGTATACTTTGGGATTTTCTTTTTTTCCTTGGAAGGAGAAAGAAGCTATTGCAGACGGTCCATCAATTTTAAAATATCTTGATGAGACATCAAAAAAATTCAATATAGATAAAAAAATAAAATTTAATCATTATGTAAAAGATGCCTCATGGTGTTCTGAAAAATCAGTATGGACTTTAAAAGTCGAAGATAAAAATCTAATGGATACAGTTACATTATCTTGTAATTTTATTTTTATGTGCTCTGGATATTATAGTTATGAAAAAGGATATACCCCTGATTTTGAAGGAATAAATGAATTTAATGGAAAGATAATGCATCCTCAAAAATGGGATACATCAATAGATTACAGTGATAAGGAAGTTATTGTAATTGGAAGTGGTGCAACCGCAGTAACTTTAGTCCCAGAAATGGCAAAATATGCAAAACATGTAACAATGCTTCAGAGATCTCCTACTTATGTAGTTTCCGCGCCTCAACAAGACCCATTGGCGATTTTTTTACAAAAATATTTACCCTCAAAATTATCTTATCTCATTGTGCGATGGAAAAATATTTTACGACAACAATGGTACTTTAGATTATGTAAAAAAAATCCAAAAAGAGTAAAAGATTTCATTATAAATCAAGTAAGAAAATCTCTTGGTCATGACTATGATGTAGATAAGCATTTTACGCCTAATTATAATCCTTGGGATCAAAGAATGTGCCTAGTTCCTAATGGCGACTTGTTTAAATCCATTAGAAAGAAACAAACCTCAGTTGTTACTGATACAATTGATAAATTTACTTCCACAGGCATTAAACTTGAATCGGGCAAAACTTTAGCTGCAGACCTAATAGTTACTGCTACTGGTCTAAATTTAGAAATATGCAGTAATATAAATTTAAAAGTTGATGGCCAGGATATTAATTTACCAGATACTGTAACGTATAAAGGTATGATGTTTAGTGGTGTTCCAAATTTAGTCTCTACATTTGGATATACAAATGCTTCTTGGACATTAGGTGCGGATTTAACGTCTGAATATGTATGTAGGCTTTTGAATTATATGAAAAAAAGCTCTATTAAAAAATGTTGTCCTGAAGCTAATAGTAAGATTGAAAACAATGATGATTGGCTCAATCTAACTTCAGGTTATATAAAAAGATCAAAAGATATTTTTCCAAAACAAGGAAAAAGGAGCCCTTGGACAAATAATCAAAATTTTCTAAAAGATATTTTTCAAATACGTTATGGAAAAATTAACGATGGTGAAATTAAATTTTCTTGATATTAGTTTAATGTTTTTTCAAATAAATTAATTTGTATTTTATGTTTAGGAATAAGAATGAATTCAAAAATTTGTGAAATGTTAGGAATTGAATTTCCTTTATTAGCTTTTTCTCATTGTAGAGATGTCGTAGCTGCCGTTTCAAAAGCCGGTGGTATGGGGGTTTTTGGCGCAGTGAATCTTCCTCCAGATCGTTTAAAAGAAGAGTTAGATTGGATTGATAGTAATGTGGATGGTATGCCTTACGGGATAGATTTAATTGTTCCAAATAAATTTGAAGGTAAGGGTGAAAAGATCACTACTGAACAATTAGTTAATGCTATCCCTCAAGGTCACAGAGATTTCACAAAAGAAATTTTATCTAATCATGATATAGAAACTGATGATTTAGTTGACCTAAAAGATGGCGCGGCTCAATTCAGGATGAATTTATCTGATGAAGGTGCGGCAACATCTTTAGAGGTAGCATTTCAATACCCAATAAAATTAGTTGCAAACGCCCTTGGTGTTCCTCCAAAAGTAATGCTTGAAATGGGAAAAAAACATGATGTTGCTGTTGCGGCATTGGTTGGCGCAAAAGAACACGCGGTTAAACAGGTTGAAGCAGGTGTAGATATATTAATTGCCTCTGGTGGAGAGGCGGGAGGTCATTGCGGTGATGTTTCTACAATGGTGTTAATACCTGAGGTTTACAGGGCAATAAAATCAATTAAGGATGTTCCTATATTAGCTGCAGGAGGAATTACAACTGGTTCTCAGATGGCTGCAGCTATGTCAATGGGTGCTTCTGGGGCTTGGTGTGGATCAGTTTGGCTAACTACATCAGAAGCAGAAACAAATCCAATCGTTAAAGAAAAAATGCTATTGGCAAGTTCTAGGGATACTGTTCGCTCAAGAAGTAGAACTGGAAAATATTCAAGACAGTTAAGGTCACCCTGGACTGATGCTTGGGAGGAAAAAGGACCTGAGCCACTTCCTATGCCTTTGCAATCTTTAGTAAGTGAGCCTGCGCTAAAAAAAATAGATAAGTTATCCCAAAGCGGTCATACAGGTGCAAAAAATCTAGCTACTTATTGGGTAGGTCAAGGTGTGGGTCTCATGGATCAGCCTATGAGTGCGGGTGCTGTTGTTCAGGATTTTAAAAAAGATTTTGCTGAAGCCTTTGAAAGGCTCAATCATTTCTTCGAATAATATAGAAATTACCTTATGAAAATATTTTTTACTATTCTATTAGTTTTTATTACTTTTATTGTGTTATTTTTTTCTTATCTTTTTTTTACAAAACCTCCTCGAATGCCATTTATAGGTCATTTTTTTGATAAAGTTGGATATGGTTCTTTATATTATTTGGATAAGCCAAATAGGTCTTTAATTTATAGTAAAAAAAATAACATAAATTTAAAGTTACATTTTTTTGAACCATCTGAGAAAAAATCGAAATCAACTCTTTTGCTTTTTCATGGAGGTGCTTGGGCTTTTGGATCGTCTTATTCTCTTTTTAAAATATGTAAAGATGTTTCTGATCATGGAATTACATGTATAAGTGCTGATTACAGAATTGCGCTTAAACATAACTCTAATGTAAAAGACTCAATGGATGATGCTAGAGTTGCTTATAAGTGGATACTATCTAATGCAAAAGTTTTAAATATTGATCCAGAAAATATATTTGTAGGAGGTGGTTCATCAGGTGGTCAATTAGCAGCATCATTGGCAATGATACCTGATGAAAATAATAAAACTATTAAAAAAATTAAGGGATTAGTTTTATTAAATCCCGCGCTCAATACTTCTGTTTTAGATACAGAAATACCTGATAATATTGAGGAAAGAAGAAAAAAACTTTGGTTATTTGTGAAAAAACTTTTCGATGGCAATTTTGAAAAATTTTCACCTTCAAATTATATTAGAGAGGGTCTTCCACCTTCAATAATTTTTCACGGTAAATCAGATAAGACAATTCCAATTGAAATTATAGAAAAATTTTCAAATGATATGATTGAAAGAGGAAATATGGTAAAATTCCTAAAATGGGATAACAAAGGTCATCAATTTTATAGGTGGGATAAAGAAGCCTATCCTGAGGTCATAAGTGAGTTAATTAAATTTATAAAGGAAAATTAAAATGCCATTAAAAATATCTATATTAGGTTCAGTCGTATCAATTGTTATAGGATTTTTAGTAGCCTGTATTGTTGGTCAAAATAGTGTAGATTTTTTTGGTTTTCCTTTGCTTATTTTTTGTTTCCTTTATTCCTATATAGTTCATTGGATTTTTTTTATTCATGCTTATATTTTTCAAACCGAGCATTATTTTGATGCAACAGGAAGTTTTACTTATATAAGCTTGTCAGTAATTCTAATTCTTAACTCTTTATTTAGCATGGGTTCTGAAGGTTTAAATCCTTATGCTTACTTAATAGGGATAATGGTTGTTTTATGGTCTTTAAGGCTTGGAATGTTTTTATTTAAAAGAGTAAAAGATGTTGGTCAGGATATTAGATTTATAGAAATGAAAAAAGACTTTTTTTGGTTTTTCATGACTTGGACTTTATCTGGTTTATGGGTCTTTCTTACGTATGTAGCTGGTTTATCGGCGATGACATCTATAAATTTAATAGAAAATATGAGCTATTATCATTTTGCTTTTATGTTTATAGGATTTTTCTTTTGGGTTGTGGGTTTTGTAATAGAGATATTGGCGGATAATCAGAAAAAAATATTCCGAGAAAATCCTGTCAATAAAGGCAAATTTATTAGCTCTGGTCTTTGGGCTTGGTCACGTCACCCTAATTATTTTGGTGAAATTATTTTATGGTTAGGTATTTCCATTATCGCCTTTCCCTCAATGGAAGGTGGAGAATTTTTAGGATTAATTTCACCAATATTTGTTTATATATTGCTAACAAAAATCAGCGGAATACCTATGTTGGAAAAGAGTTCAGATAATAAATGGGGATTGAATGAAGATTATATAAAATATAAAAACACTACACCAATATTATTTCCTAAAAAGCCTAACTCTAATTAGTTACAAGATCATCTTTTAAGTATCTACCAGCCATGTAATAATGGAAAGCACACCATATTTTAAGTGAGGCGAATATTAGCAAGCTGTACCTTAAGGATTCCTTCCCATATTCAGATTGAAGAATATCGCTAACAATTCCAACTGCTGATGGACCAAACCCTAGGCCAATTATATTGATAATAAATAATAAAATTGCAGCTGCAACTGATCTCATTTTTAATTCAACAACCCCTTGTGTTTGACTAAATGTAGCTGCTTGATAAAAATTCCCTAAAGCTACAGGTATAATCAACCACAGTAGCGATGTATTGGCTGTTGGGCTCATATAAACAAAATAGTATAATGGCGCTGTAAGACCCATAGCAATTGCAGCTACCCATAAAGACCATCTAACATCTCTTGATCCAAAATAATCTGATAAATAGCCACCAAGAAAAATTCCTAAGCCACCTGGTAATCCTAGTATTAAACCTAAATACCAACCGACATCACTGGTAGGCATTCCGTAAGAGCGCTGGAAAAATGATGGCAACCAATTGATTGCTCCATAGCCAACAAAAGCTGCAAGAGATGCTGCAAAAGCTAAATGACGGAATGATTTTTTTTTGAGAAGATACGAGATTGTTTCGTAAATAGTGGGTTGATTCTCTGAAGCAACCTTGCCTTCGGCTTGCCCTCTAATTGGTTCTTTGACGGTAAAACGAAATAGTATAGCTATTAAAATACCTGGAACCCCAACAATAAAAAAGGCGGTTCTCCAGCCAAACATTTCGTCGATCCATCCACCAGCAAATAAACCAAACATAATACCAAATGGAATTCCCAAAGAGTAAATACCTAAAGCGGTTGATCTTTTGTTTGCTGGAAAATAATCTGAAATCATTGAATGAGCCGGAGGGCTACATCCGGCTTCACCAATACCAACGCCTATTCTTGCAAGAAGTAAGTGTAAAAAGTTTTGAGCTAATCCAGAAAGCGCAGTCATTAAACTCCATATCGCTAAAGATATTGAGATTAGATTTCTTCTATTTCCTCTGTCAGCGTATTTTGCAATTGGAATACCTAATGTTGCATAGAACGCTGCGAATGCAAAACCAGATAATAACCCTAGAGAAGTATCAGATAAGTTTAAGTCTGTTTTTATGGATTGTAGAAGAATTGATAATATATTTCGATCAATAAAATTGAAGGTATAAACAATAACTAAAATTCCGAGAGCATAATTTCTTACTGATTGTGATTTAATTTTTTCTGAAGCAGTGTCTGACATAATTCCCCTCTCTAAATAAATAGATAAATAATTATATATAAAATTTATTTATTAATACTAGGGAAATATGATTAATAATTTTTAATAAATAAAAGGTGGTAAAAAATTTCACCACCTTAGATTTTTGATAACTATTAAAATTATGAGTTTAAAAGACTCTCTTTACTAGTGAGAGGTATTTTCTTTGGCTTTTTATGCTCAGGAATTACTCTTTGTATTCCAATGTATAATATACCATTGGATAGGGCAGCACCTTGAACGACCATATCTTCTGATAAAACAAATTTTCTGTTAAAATTCCTTGATGCAAGACCTTGATGAATTAAATTTTCATTCATTTCATCAGATTTTTTACCTTCTATTATTAAGTTTTGTTCTGATACTTCAATATCAATATCTTTTTCATCAAAACCAGCTACTGCAAGCTCAATACTGTATTTATCTTCAGGCAGCTTTCTAATATTATATGGTGGATAATTTGTGTTTTGAGCCTTTGAGTTTGCTAATATTGATAGCGTATCAAACGTTCTGTCAAATCCTACCGCGAAAGGAGAGAGGTCTCTCCAAATTGTTTCTATTCTTGTATTCATTTTTTACTCCTTTTAAAGCAAGTTATTAAAATTAGGATCCTTTAAGGCATCCACTTATTTAAAATGGTAAAATTATTTTTCTTTTCAAGAGTAATGAAAATACTTTTTTTAATTATTTTTATTTGTGATAATTATATTTAATAATTGCGACAAAAATACAATGGATTTAATTAGATACCTCTGATAATACATATTATTAAGTATTCGAGATTTGACAAATATCACTATTGTCATAAAGTGTGTCAATTAACTTAGGAAAGATTAAAAATATGGATTTAAATTTTACAAAAGCTGACCAAGAGTTCAGGAGTGAAGTACGTGAATTTATTGCTGAAAATTTTTCGTCGGAAAATAATGCTGGTCAAAATATTGAGAAATATCATGAGGTTACTTCTGATCAAATGAAAGAAGGAATACTTGCATGGCATAAAATTCTTTACAAAAAAGGTTGGATAGCTCCTCATTGGCCTGTTGAGTTTGGTGGTGTTGATTGGTCCATTACTCAAAGATATATATGGGATCAAGAATGTGCTAATGCTGGCACAACCCCGTTAATTCCTTTTGGATTAACTATGCTAGGCCCAGTTATTATTGCCTTTGGTAACGATCACCAGAAGGACTGGGTTCTTAAAGGTATTTTGTCAGGGGATGACTGGTGGTGCCAAGGTTATTCTGAACCAGGCGCAGGATCTGATCTTGCAAGCCTTAGAACAAAAGCTGAAAGAGATGGTGATCATTATATTGTAAATGGTCATAAAATATGGACTACTTTAGCCCAATATGCCGATTGGATGTTTTGTTTAGTAAGAACCTCAAATGAAGGTAAACCTCAGGAAGGCATTTCCTTTCTGTTGATTGATATGAATACCCCTGGTATTGAAGTCAAGCCAATTATTACAGTTGACGGTGGTCATGAAGTTAATGAAGTTTTCCTTGAGGATGTTAGGGTGCCTGTTGAGAATCTAGTTGGTGAAGAAAATATGGGCTGGACAATTGCTAAGTTTTTACTTGGTAATGAAAGGACTGGTATAGCGGGAGTTGCAAGATCAAAAAAAGCAATTGATAGATTAAAAGATATTGCAAATTCAGAGCTAAATAACGGCGAACCCCTTATGAAAGACTCGTCATTTAATAAAAAAATTACTGAACTTGAAGTAGATTTAACAGCTTTAGAATATACTGAGTTGAGGACACTTGCAAAAGAAAGCCAAGGCCAAGGTCCAGGGGTTGAGTCTTCAATTTTAAAAATTAAAGGTACTGAAATACAACAAAAGATTTCTGAATTAACTTTGGAGGCAATTGGTAATTATGCAAGTCCATATATTACTCCTTTAAGCGTTAGAAATTTTGGATCAAACTATCTTGAGGTAGGGCCAGAGCATACACAGGGCGTTGCCCAAAATTATTTTGGAATGAGAAAAACTTCAATTTATGGTGGGTCTAATGAGATTCAAAGAAATATTATAGCAAAAATGGTTTTAGGACTTTAGGGAGAAAAAAATGGATTTTTCATTTAGCGAAGAGCAAACTTTATTACGTAATACAATACAGTCTTTTATTCAGGATAATTATGATTTTGATAAAAGAAGAGAAATTATTCAATCTGAAGACGGTATGAGTAAAGATAATTGGAAACAATTAGCTGATCTTGGGCTTCTAGGAGTTCCTTTTTCTGAAAATGATGGCGGTTTGGAGTTTGGTTCTGTTGAGACTATGATTGTTGCAGAGGAGTTTGGTAAAGGCCTAGTAGTAGAACCTTATATTCAAACTGTTGTTACATGCGGAGGTTTTTTAAGAAGAGCATCTGAAGCACAAAGACAGGAACATCTCCCAAGTTTAATTTCTGGGGATGAGATTTGGGCATTTGCGTATGCCGAACCACAAGGAAGATTTAATCTTGCCGATATAAAAGTATCAGCATCAAAAAGTGGTGATGATTATACTTTGAATGGAGATAAGTGTGTTGTTTCTGGAGCTCCTTGGGCACAAAAACTGGTAGTTTCAGCTAGAACTTCTGGAAATCAATCTGATAAAGAAGGTATATCTTTATTTATAGTAGATAAGGCTAGCGATGGAGTTTCAACTCGCGATTATAAAACTGTTGATGGAAGTATGGCTTCAGAAGTTTCCTTTGAAAATGTAAAATTAAGTAGCTCATCATTAATAGGTGAAGAAGGAAATGCCTATGCCTTAATTGAGCTTGTAGCTGATGAAACAATTGCAGCTTTATGTGCTGAAGCTATAGGTGCTATGTCAGTTTTAAATGAAACAACAGTTGAATATTGTAAAACAAGAAAACAATTTGGTCAGCCAATAGGAAAATTCCAAGTCTTACAACACAGAATGGTCGACATGTTTATGCAATACGAGCAATCAGTATCCATGACTTACATGGTTAACCTTAAACTTGAAGAGGGGGATGTAGAGAGAAGTAAGGCCGCTTCAGGAGCAAAAGTACAAATTTGTAATGCTGCAAAATTTATTGGTCAAAGTGCTGTTCAGCTTCATGGTGGCATGGGTATGACGGATGAACTAAATGTTGGACATTATTTTAAAAGATTATCGATGATCGAAACACAGCTTGGAAATGCTGACCATCATCTAAAAAAATATTCTCTAGCTTCTTAAGGGTTAAATCATTATGAATGATTGGTTAAAATTTGAAAAAAATGGTTCTGTAGTAACATTAACTATGAATAGGCCTGATATTCGTAATCCATTAGGTGAACCAGAAGATGTTGTTAATTTTGAAGAAGCCTCAAAATTAATTAATGATGATAGAGATATTCGTTGTGTTATTTTAACTGGCGCTGGTAAAGCTTTCTCTGCAGGCGGAAATGTTAAAAATATGCAAAATAAGTCTGGTAATTTTTCAGGATCATCTGTTGGCCTTCGCGACAGGTATAAAACAGGTATTCATAAAATAATTAAAGCTATTTGGAATATTGAAGTCCCTGTTATTGCCGCAATAAATGGACCAGCTATTGGCTTAGGAAATGATGTTGCTTGTTTGGCAGATATAAGAATTTCATCAGATAACGCAAAATTTGGAGTGACTTTTCTCAAAATAGGATTAATCCCAGGTGATGGTGGAGCTTGGTTGTTACCAAAGATTATAGGTATGTCTAGGGCTTCTGAATTATTATTTTCTGCAAAATTAATTGAACCTGAAACAGCTAAACAATGGGGATTAATTAGTGATTTTTATAAATCAGACGATCTTTTGAAAGAAGCAAATCAAATAGCTTCATCAATTATTAAACAGCCTCCAGACGCACTCAGAATGAGTAAAAAACTTCTAAGAGAGGGAATGGGTGCAAGTTTTGATAATATATTAGAAATGTCTGCAAGCATGCAAGCTCTAATGCATCTCACAGATGATCATCAAGAGGCTTTATCAGCCTTCTTCGAAAAAAGAGATGGTGATTTTAAAGGAAAATAAAAGGAGTATATTTTGGATTTAGATTTTAATCAGGATGATTTAGATTTTAGAAATGAAGTAAGAGATTTTATCAAAGTTTCATACACTCAAGAAATGAAAGATGAGTTAGCGAGATCTAAAAATGGATCTGCTAGTAAGGAATTGCATGTAAAATGGCAAAAATCTCTATATGAAAAGGGCTGGATTGCTCCTAATTGGCCTGTTGAGCATGGTGGTTCAGGTTTTACAACAACTCAAAAATATATTTTTGAAACAGAGATGGCTCATGCAGGTGCGCCGAGGACAGTTCCTTTTGGTCTTTCAATGGTAGCACCCGTTCTAATGGAATTTGGTACAGAAGAACAAAAGAAAAAATATTTACCTGATATCCTTTCTACAAAAGTTTGGTGGTGTCAGGGTTATTCAGAACCAGGATCTGGTTCTGATTTGGCTTCTCTTCAATGCAAGGCTGAAGACAAGGGTGATCACTATTTAGTTAATGGAACAAAAATTTGGACAACTCTTGCCCAACATGCTGATATGATTTTTTGTCTTGTGAGAACATCTAAAACTGAAAAACCTCAAGAAGGTATTTCTTTTCTATTAATTGATATGAAATCTCCTGGAATAGACGTAAGACCCCTTATAACACTTGATCAATCTCCGGCCCCTTATCAAGAAGTAAATCAAGTATTCTTTGAGGATGTTAAAGTACCTAAAGAAAATCTTGTTGGCGAGGAAAACAAAGGATGGACGTATGCCAAATATCTTCTTGAATTTGAAAGAGGAAATTCTTACTCACCGTCATTATATAGAGGAATTAATAAACTAAAGGATATTGCAAAAGATACTTCTACTGGAAATGGTAAATATTTAATTAATGATATGGATTTTGTTAATAAATTAAACCAATGTGAAATTGAAGTTCAAGCTTTAGAGTTTGTAGAGTTACGAATTTTTTCTGCCCTATCTGCTGGTCAAAGAGTTGGTCCAGAATCTTCTATTTTAAAGTGTAGAGGTACAGAGCTTCAGCAAAAAATCCAAGAATTATCTGTAGAAGCTATTGGTTATTGGTCTTCTCCAACTGTTTATGACACTTTTGCAAATATAAATGAACCATCTATAGGTCCCGAATATGCTATGACAATTACCCCATCATATCTTAACGGAAGAAAAACAACTATATATGCGGGTTCAAACGAGATTCAGAGAAATATTATTTCAAAAGCAGTTTTAGGATTATAAATACATATATTTTATCGAGGAAATTTTAATACGACTCATATATTTTAAAATCTATGTCAGTTTGGGGTAAACTTGCAGGTGTTACTGCTGGATATTTAGTCGGTGGAATTTTTGGTGCAGTTGTTGGTGCAGTTGCTGGTCATTATGTTTTAGATAAAAATGATGAAGATGTTGCTTTTGCTATCGCCCTAATAGCTCTATCTGCGAAAATGTCTATGGCTGATGGTAAAATTTCTAATAAGGAATTTTCTGCTTTTAAAGAAATACTTCATGATCTTCCAGAAAATGAACTTAAAAATGTTCTTAAAGTGTATAATTTAGCAAGAGAGGATGTTGCTGGATATGATATATACGCAAAACAGATATCTTCTATTTTTCAGAATAATCTTCATGTCCTAGAAAATGTTCTTGATGCTCTTTTTCATGTTGCAAAAGCAGACGGCCCAGTAAATAAAAATGAAATAATATTTTTAGAGAAGGTAGCAGGAATTTTTGGTTTTTCTGCAGCAGATTTTGCTAGGATAAGAGCAAGTCATATGGCTGCTGAAAATGATGACCCTTGGTTAATTCTTGGTTTAGAAAGTGGGAGCAATCTCAAATCAGCAAAATTAAAGTGGAAAAAGCTAGCAGCTGAAAACCATCCTGATAAATTAATTTCTAAAGGAGTTCCTAAAGAATTACTTGGTATGGCCAATGAAAAACTTGCTGTAATAAATAATGCCTATCATAAGATTGAAAAAGCACACAAAATGAAAGCAGGTTCAGGAGAAATTTAATGTCAAAAGAAATGAAAATAATTGCTGCTAAAGAAGCTTTAACTTATGTGAAAGATGGTATGAAAATAGGCCTTGGAACTGGATCAACTGTTGATGAATTCCTAATTTTATTATCAGAAGAAATTCAAAATGGTTTAAATATATATGGAGTAGTAACTTCGGAAAAAACGAAAAATTTATCTAATAAACTATCAATACCATTAACTACTCTTAAAAATGTAAAAAAGCTTGATCTAACAATTGATGGAGCAGATGAAATTGATACTAACCTATCGTTAATAAAAGGAGGGGGTGGAGCTCTTTTAAGAGAAAAGATTATTGCCTTCAACTCCAATGAGTTATTAATAATTGCTGATGAGAGCAAGTTAGTTGATAAGTTAGGTGATTTTAAATTACCTATAGAAGTTTCACCATACGAACATGAGGTAACAAGTTTTAAAATTATGGATAAGCTTAATGATCTTGGCTATCAAGGATCGATAAGTTTAAGAAGAGGTGATCATAATATTTTTATTACTGATGGTGGAAATTATATTTATGATTTATCAATTGGATTAATAAGCGAGCCTAATGATATCGAACAATTGCTTAATTCAATACCTGGTGTTTTTGAGAATGGGTTATTTATAAATCTAACAAAAAAGGTAATTATAGGTAGTGAAAAAGGAGCAAGAGTAATCACTAAATGATTATATAGCCCCTGCTTTTTGTGCGTATAACCATCCAGCCTCTGCTAGAGGTCTAACTCTATTACTTCTATCCTCAGCATGTTCGCTTGCAGCTGTTCCATCTCTAACTCTTCCTATAATACCTTGAAGAATCCCTGCAAGCCTGAAGAAGTTATATGCAAGATAAAAGTCAATATTTTCAATTTCTTTTCTATTAGTTTGTTCGCAATACATTTTAATGTAGTCTTCTGCATCAGGAATACCTAATTCTTTATAGTTTGCATTTGCTAAGGATTGTGTTCCTGCACCACCCTCAACCTCAGGCATAAACCATTGCATAAGGTGATATGTAAAATCTCCTAATGGGTGCCCTAAAGTAGAAAGTTCCCAATCCAGAACAGCTAAGACTTTTGACTCTGTGGGATGTAAAACCATATTGTCTATTCTATAATCACCATGAACAATGGATGTTTCATCTTTTCCAGGGATATTATTAGGAAGCCATTCTATTAAGGATTGCATCTCATTTATATTTTCTGTTTCTGAAGCAATATATTGTTTTGTCCATCTAGAAATCTGGCGAGAAAAATAGTTACCTGGTTTTCCAAAGCTCTCCAAACCTATTTTATTATAATCAATATTGTGTAGCTCGGCTAAAGTCTTATTTTTGGCTTTAAAAATTTCTTTTCTAATATCTGGGGATGAATTTGGTATTGTTGGTTCCCAAATAATCCTTCCGTCGACCATTTCCATTACATAGAAAATTGTTCCTATTATTGACTCATCCTCACAAAGGCAAAATGTTTCAGGAACAGCAAAATTAACTGAGTTTAAAGCAGTTATAACTCTATACTCTCTATCAACTGCATGTGCTGATGGTAAAAGTGTACCAGGCGGTTTTCTTCTAAGCACGTATTTTTTATTTGGTGTAACTAATTGATAAGTTGGATTCGACTGTCCGCCTTTAAATTCTTTTACCGATAAGTTTCCCTCGAAACCTGGTATTGCTTCAAAAAGATATTCTTCTAATTTTTTTTCAGGAAACTTTAGTTTTTCTTGTACATCCATTGTTCCTGTAAACTTTTCAGTAGATGTTAAATCTTCTTTATTACTCATTTTCCTCTCTTTTTATTGCACGCCATCCAATATCATTTCTATGATAAGAACCTTTCCAATCTATCATATTTACAGCATTTAAAGCATTATAATTTGCTTCTTTAACAGTTTTTCCTAGACTTGTCACATTGAGAACTCTTCCACCGTTCGTGTGAATTACATCATTCACTTTTTTTGTTCCTGCATGATAAATATAAATATCTTTTTTGTTACTTGCTTTATTTATACCCTTTATTTCATAACCAGTTTTATAGTCATTAGGGTAACCCTTTGAAGCCATAACTGTAGTTAAGGCAAACCTATCATCCCATTGAATATCCTCTGTTTTTAAAGAGTTTTTACAGCTGTTTATTATTAAGCTTAAAAGATCAGATTTTAATCTTGGTAAAATTACTTGGCACTCTGGATCACCAAATCTTACGTTATACTCTATAAGTTTTGGACCTTCTTTTGTTATCATTAAGCCAGCGTAAAGTACCCCTGTATAAGGACATCCTAGGTCTTTCATAGCCCTTAATGTAGGTTTTATTATCTTATCAATAGTTAATTCTTTTAATTTACTATTCATTAATGGCGCGGGAGAATACGCACCCATACCGCCAGTATTTGGACCTGTATCACCTTCCCCAATTCTTTTATGATCTTGAGCACTAGTTAATTCAATGAAATTATTTTCATCTGCAATGATAAAGTAACTTATCTCTTCGCCAACCAAGAACTCTTCTATAACTATCTCTTTACCAGCATCTTTAAAAAGACCTGAAAAAATTTCCTTAACTGCTGTTTCAGCATCTTTATAGCTTTCAGCGATAATCACGCCTTTACCAGCAGCTAAACCATCTGCCTTAATAACAATTGGAAATGTTTGTTCTTGAAGATATTTTAAGGCGGATGACTCATCGTCAAAGGTTTCAAATTCAGCGGTAGGTATTTTGTATTTCCTACATATTTGTTTTGTGAATTTTTTTGAACCCTCAAGTTGAGCAGCTATTTTCCTAGGACCAAAAACTAAAATATTATTTTTATTTAAAAAATCAGCCAACCCATTAACTAGAGGTACCTCAGGTCCAATAACCACTAGTTCAATTTTTTTTGAAACACATACATCAAGCACCTCTTCATTATTGTTAATATTTATATTTATTAACTCTGCAAAGTCCTCAATCCCTGGGTTACCTGGAGCACAAAATATTTTCTTATTTTTTGGGCTTTCATAAAGAGACTTTGCTAATGCATGTTCTCTTCCGCCTGAACCTAATAAAAGTATATTCATGTTTAGTTATTTAAATTATTTTGTTTTAAAGATTGCTAATAATAATTATATTAAAGTAAATAAAAATGAATTCTACTATAAAAAATACATTAGAGCTCTCTGTTTCAGAGTTATCTGTTTCAATTAAAAATTTAATTGAGGATAATTTTGGTTATGTAAGAGTAAAAGGAGAGATTGGTAGGGTTTCCAATCCTGCATCTGGACATGTTTATTTTGATTTAAAGGATAAAGACTCTGTAATATCTGGAATAGTTTGGAAGGGGAATGCATTTTCTCTAGAAGTTAAGCCAGAAGAGGGTTTGGAGGTTATTTGTACTGGCAAAGTAACAACATATAAAGGTCAGTCAAAATATCAAATTATTGTTGATAATATTGAGCCTGCAGGACTTGGAGCATTGATGGCCTTATTAGAAAAAAGAAAGAAAGCCTTTTCTAATGAAGGGCTTTTTTCAAATGATTTTAAAAAAAAGATACCCTTCCTTCCAAATGTTATCGGTGTTGTTACAAGTCCTTCAGGATCAGTAATTAGAGATATTATTCATAGGATAAATGATAGATTTCCTACTCAAATAATAGTCTGGCCGGTAAGAGTTCAGGGTGAAACATGCCCTGACGAAGTTGCTGATGCTATTGATGGCTTTCATCTTTTAGAACAAAGTGGAATTCCAAATCCTGATTTAATTATTGTGGCTAGAGGGGGTGGAAGTGTTGAGGATTTATGGGGTTTTAACGATGAAAAAGTTGTAAGATCAGTTTTTAGATCAAAAATACCTATTATTTCTGCAATTGGTCACGAGACCGATAATACTCTTATTGATTTAGTTGCAGATTTAAGAGCCCCAACCCCAACGGCGGCAGCTGAAAAAAGTGTACCTGTGAAAAATGACCTGATTGATGTTATTGAAGATTTAGAGAGTAGATTTAAAAACTCTATTTTAAGAAGTATTCAATACAGAGAGACTCAATCAAAAAAAATTTTTAAATCTTTTCCAGAAATAACTAATATTTTAAAAAATCCATTTCAAAAAATTGATAATCTATCTTCACGCCTTATTTTTTCATTAAAATCCAGTATTAATATTTTTAATGAAAAATATTTAAGCATTTCTAAAACATTAAGACTTTCCCTGCTAAACGATAAATTAATACGTTTAGATGAAAAGGCATCTTCAAATTACAAATCTCTTGGAACTAAATTTAGTTATTATTTAAAAAATTTTAAAAATAGATTAAATTTATCTTCCGGTATTTTAAGTGCGCTTAGCCACGAAAAAGTTTTAAAAAGAGGTTTTGCAATAGTTAAAGATGATAATTTTTCATTAATTAGGTCAACAAAAGATGTTAAAAATAATCAAAGTTTGAGTATTCAATTTAGTAATAATGACATTTTGATTGCAAAAGCTAGCTTAAAAAATAAGGAATAATTTTAAATGAGTTATAATGAAATAGAGGCAGTAGTAGAGTATGGTGATGGAAGTTTTAACGTTATAAAGCATGGTACCTATGTTATTTGCTCAGTTAGCAAAAAAATAATACCTCTCTCAGATTTAAAATATTGGTCTGTTGAAAGGCAGGAGCCATATCTTGATGCAGAAACTTCGTTTATAAGAGAAAAAGAAATTAATTCAGGTTAAATTTTTTATCCCAACGATTATGTATCCAAAACCAACTTTCAGGCTTACTAGTAATACACTCCTCTAAAAATTTATTAATTTCAGATGTAAACATCTTAATATCATTTTGTTTGTTTGAGGTTCTATTAATTTTTATTTCTGGATGAAAGCTTACATTAAAATTGCTACCTTTAGTTCTTTCTACATTAATTGGAATTACAGGGTAATTATATTTTATTGCTAAAGATGCAGCACCATCAGATGTCATGGCGTCAGATCCAAAAAAATTAACCTTTACCCCACTTGATAATTTTTGATCAACAAGCATTGCTATTGCTCCATTTTCCTTTAATAAGCTAAGCATTTCTCTTGCACCGGATGATCCTTTTCTGATTTGGATAGGCGTTGTATTTTTATAGCGTTGTTTTACAACCCACCTATTTACAAAGAAATTATTTGAATGCCTATAGATACCACCAACTCTATCTCTATAATTTCTTAAAATTAAGGGGATGATCTCCCAATTTGCAAAGTGACCAGATACAAAGATTACACCTTTATTTTCATATTTCTTGATATATTCCTCTCCTAATACCTTTATTCGGTTATTTTTTTCCTCGGATATCTTTTTTAAATGAAAAAATTCAGCGGCAACCATTCCTAAATTTTTCCACATTTTAAAGATTATTGACTCAATTTCATATTCTCTAATACCTGGAAATGCTATATGAAGATTTTCTTTTGCTTGATTAGAAATTTTTAATTTGGGACCAATATTTGAGAAGAACCAACTAAAAGTCTTTGTGGATAATTTTAATCCTAAAATTTTAGTTAAAATTAATAATTTTAATCCTAAAATTGCTTCAAATAGATATCTTATAGTTTTAATTTTAATCATAGGGTTGTTATATAACATTTTTAGCACTAATTTCCTTTTAATAAATATTTATATGGAGAATTAATTGTCTGAACCTTTAGAAGATGAAGTAAACGAAGAATTAAGACGCCAACAATTAAAATCTATTTGGGATAGGTTTGGTGTTTATGTAATTGGCTTTGCTGTTCTTGTAATATTATCTGTTGGTGGAAATGAAATTATGAACCACTTTGATAATAAAGTGTCACAAGGAGAGTCTATTGCCTTTGATAATGCTTTGAATCTAATTGAGAAAGGTAATGATAGTGCTGGCCTAGATCAATTGATAAAACTAACAGAAGGCAAAACTGGCTATAAAGGATTAGCATTTTTTAGATTATCGTCAGAAAGCCTTGCCAATGGAAATTATCAAGAGGCTTTAGATTATTTAAAAAAAGCTTCATTAGATAAAACATTAACAAAAAATCTCCGGGTTTTTGCAAAAATAAAAGCTGGATTAATTTTAGTGAACAATGGAAATGTCTCTGAAGTTGATATATTACTAAAAGAGGTTATAGAAAATGGGGGGCCATTTTCTTTTCATGCAAAGGAAATATTAGCCCTTGCCTTAATTAAAAATGGAAGAGACATAGAAGCTCAAGAAATTTTTCAAGAAATAGCTAATGATGCCTCGGCTCCACCAGTTTTGGCTAGAAGAGCTGAGATATTTTTACGTTAGTTAATATAGGTTTATTATGAAAAAAGTAATTTCTGTTATTTTTATTACAATAATTCTTAATTCATGCGGAAGTGTAAGCAACTTTTTTGGCGGAGAGGATATTGATAAAGATAGAATTCAGGGTGATAGAATATCTATTTTGAGTTTAGAAAAAAATCTTAGCTCAGATCCCCAACTAAGGGATAATAGGGTTATTATTCCAAGGGCAATAAAAAATTCCTCATGGTCTTACCCAGGGGGGTCAATTGATAATTCTTTACACAATCTAGTAGGACCTGAATATCTTAGCCAAACCTCAAAATTTAATATTGCAAAAGGTTCTTCAAAAAATGCTTTTCTTTTAAGCTCTCCAATAATTGTAAATGGAAAAATATATTCATTAGGTTCAGACTCAAAAGTAAACTCTTATGATTTAAAGACTAAAAGAAGACTATGGCAAAAAGATATGTCTGTGAAAAAAGAACAGAAGAAAGAAGGCTTTGGAGGCGGTATTTCATATGAAAATGGTATAATTTTTGTCACCAATGGTTTCGGCAATATTTTAGCGCTGGATGCAAATTCCGGTGAAGAAATATGGAAAATCAATGTAAGAATTCCTATTCGTTCAGCGCCTATTGCTTTTGATAATATAGTCTATGTAATTAGTCATGATAATCAAGTTTTTGCCCTTAATTCTTTAAATGGAGAGGTATTATGGAATCACAGAGGAATTCTTGAGTCAGCATCGGTTTTATCCTCTAATTCAGTTTCAATCGATGGTGGTCTTGTTTTTGTTCCATATTCATCAGGAGAAATTTATGCAATTAGAAGCTTAAATGGATCAGTTGTTTGGACCGACTCCTTATCAAGGACCGGTTCCTCAACATCTCTCTCAGAAATTAATTCCATCACAGCAAGACCAATAACGGATAATGGTAGGATGATCTCAATAGGTCATGCTGGGCGAATGATATCTGTTGATATATCAAGCGGAGAGAGATTATGGACGCTGGATATTTCTGGAACCGAAACCCCTTGGGTATCAGGAGATTGGGTTTTTGCATTATCAACAAATTCTGAGTTAGTAGGTGTTTCAAGAAATGCAGGAAAAATCAAATGGGTTACTCAATTAGAACAATATATAGATGAAGAAAAGAGAGAAGATCCCATTAGATGGAGTGGCCCAGTAATGATTTCCGATAAATTATTTGTTATTTCATCCCACGGGGTTGCTGCTTTTATCTCCCCTCAAACTGGAGAAATTATAGAAACTAATAAAATCCCTGGATCTTTTTTTATAGCTCCGGTAATTGTTGACGGTGTCATTTACCTATTGAATGACTCAGGTGATTTAATAATTTATAATTAAAATCTGATATGTCAGAAATATTAGCCATAATAGGAAGACCAAATGTTGGTAAATCGTCGCTCTTTAATAGACTGATAGGTAAAAGGTTAGCTTTAGTTGCTAATGAGCCAGGAATAACTAGAGATTATAGAGTTGAAAAATTAAATATTAAAAATAATTCCTATGAATTAATTGATACCGCTGGAATTGAAGAATTATCAAAAGATAATATATCAAGGATTACAAAAGAATCATCAATCAATGCAATTAATAAATCCGATATTATTTTGTTTGTAATTGATGCAAGAAATAGTCTTACACCAGATGATTATTCATTAGCATCTATAGTAAGAAAAAGTGGAAAAAAAGTTATTCTTATTGCTAATAAATGTGAAGGAAGGAGTATTAAGCAGGGTGAAATTGACTCTTACTCACTTGGCTTTGGAGATCCTTTATCAATCTCATCTGAACATAATTTAGGAATTTCTGAGCTTCAGAATTATATAATTGAAAATTCATTGATAAATACAGATTTTGAAAATGAAGAAAACAATATAAAAAAATTAGCTATATTGGGCAGACCAAACTCAGGTAAATCAACTTTAATTAATCAGCTAATTGGTGAGAGTCGTCAAATTGTTGGACCCGAAGCAGGACTTACTAGAGACTCAATTCCTTTATTCTTTAACTGGAATTCTGTTAATTATCAAATATGGGATACTGCTGGTATTAGAAAAAAATCTAAAGTTTTGGATTATGCTGAAAAATTATCAGTTATGAGTTCGTTAAATGCTACCGAAGAATCTCAAATAGTTATTTTAATGATAGACTCAGAAAGAGGGTTTGAAAAGCAAGACGCAAATATTGCCAATATTATTGAATCCGAAGGAAAACCATTCGTAATTGCCGTGAATAAATGGGATTTGGTAAAGAATAAAAAAGAAAAGAAAAAGGAGATTGAAGAAAAAATTGAAGAATTCCTTCCTCAGGTTGGTAAAATAAGTATCGCTTATATCTCTGCTCAAAAAAATCAAGGTATTGACAAATTGATGCAGCTTTCTGTCAGACTTGATAAAATCTGTGAAAGAAGACTAACGACATCTGAGTTAAATGAGTTTTTAATCCAAATATCAAACAGGCACCCACATCCCAATAAAAATGGAAGGCCTGTAAAAATAAAATATATTACACAACCAAAAGTAAGGCCTTCTCATTTTATTATTTTTTCTAATTATCCCAATTATATTAAAGACTCTTATAAAAGATACCTAATCAATGAAATAAGAAGAGAATTCGATTTTAATGGTGTACCTATAAGAATGGATTTTAGGGGCTCAGATAACCCCTATGAGTCAAAAAAATAATAAACTAATTCTTTCTAATTAAATTAATAAGTAAATTAGCCATTTCATCAGGATTTTTTAAATTTTTATTTCTTTCACCAGGCATAAAAGTTGACCTTAAATCAGTATCCATATCTAGGGGATTAAAAATATGAGCTTTAATATTAGTTAGATTTATTTCTTTTTTCCAGGTTTTTACTAAAGCTTCTAGACCTAATTTAGATATATTATAAGCCCCCCAATAAGGATCGAGTTTTTTGTTTTTTGAGTCTGATACAAAAACTACATCCGCACTTTTTGAAATTTTTAATAAAGGTTCAAATGATCTTATTATTCTGTAATTTACATTTAAATTTAAGTTAATAACTTTATTCCATATTTTTGGATCTAAGTGAGAAATTGGAGTTATATCTCCAACTATACCAGCGCAACTAACTAAAATATCTAATTTTCCCCATTTTTTATGAATTTCACCACCTAGCAAATCAATTGATTCATTATCTTCAAGGTCTAAAGGAACGATTGTTGAGTTAGACTCTAGTTTCTTTATTTCATCATCTAAGCTCTCTAATGCACTTATTGTTCTAGACACTAAAATTAACTCAGCCCCATTTTTTGCTAAATTTTTGGCTACTGCTCTACCTAGTCCTCTAGATGCACCAGTTACAAGTGCGATTTTATTTCGAAAAATTTTTGACATTTAAATATTTATATCGCCATCAGACAAGAGGGATAATTGTTCCTGAATTTTTTCATCTTTATAATCTTTTAGATCAGTTGGATAATCGCCTGTAAAACAATGATCTGTAAATTGTGGATTATTATTGTCTCTACCGTCTTTATAGCCCATTGCATTGTATAATCCATCAAGAGATAGGAAACCAAGGCTGTCCGCGCCTATAAAAGAGCACATGTCATTTATTGAATGATTAGCAGCTAAAAGCTGTTCAGTTTCTGGAGTATCTATTCCATAAAAATCAGGAAATTTAATGGGTGGGCAGGCGATTAGCATGTGTACTTTTTTTGCACCCGCGTCTCTCATTAACTGAACTATTTTAACAGAAGTTGTTCCTCTTACAATACTGTCATCAATAAGAATTATATTTTTTCCATTAACAGAACTTTTATTTGGATTATGTTTCAATTTTACTGATGAATGCCTACTTGATTGACTTGGTTGTATGAATGTTCTTCCAACATAATGATTTCTAATAATAGCCAACTCAAAAGGTATCTTTGATTGCTCAGAATAACCTAAAGCCGCTGGAACTCCAGAGTCAGGAACAGGAACAACAATATCGGCATCTATTGGAAATTCTTTTGCTAGAACGTTGCCAAAAGATTTTCGACTATCATATACTGATTTACCATCTAGAACAGAATCAGGCCTTGAGAAATAAATGTATTCAAACAAATCTAGTCTTTTTTCAGTTTTTGCAAAAGGATTTATACTTTCGATACCATTTTCTGTAATGATGACAACTTCACCTGGCTCAATTTCTCTAACAAAATCAGCCCCAATTATATCTAATGCACATGTTTCTGAACATAAAATGTATGAACCATCCAAATTACCCAAAACAAGAGGTCTTATTCCAAAAGGGTCCCTGGCGCCAATCAATTTTTTATTAGTCAATATTACTAAGGCATAAGCTCCTTCAATTTGAAGTAATGCGTCAACAAATCTTTTTATTGTTCTATCTGCACCAGAACGGGCCACAAGTTGAAGAATTGTTTCCGTATCAGAAGTGGATTGAAAAATTGATCCATTTTTTACTAAATCATATCTTAATGATAAAGCATTCGTGATATTACCATTATGCGCAATTGCAAAGCCTCCACCCCAAAGGTCAGCAAAAAGTGGCTGAATATTTCTATGAACAGTTCCGCCAGTTGTAGAATATCTATTATGACCCACGCTATTTCTACCTTGAAGTCTATTAATTACAGATGGTTTTGAGAAATGATCACTAACAAGACCTAAATGCTTCTCTGAAAGAAATTTGTCACCATCAAAGGTTACTATTCCTGCAGCTTCTTGCCCCCTGTGTTGTAAGGCATGAAGCCCTAGAGCGGTTAGTGCAGCAGCATCAGGGTGGTTATAAACACCAAAAACTCCACATTCTTCATGTAATTTATCGTCTTCATTATTTTGATATAAATTATTCAATATTTTTATCCCTCTCTTCTTCAGGGAAGATATTTTGATTATTATAAGACTGATAATTAAAGCTTTCTAACTCTGGAAAATTATTGAATAAAAAATTATTTGAACTTTCAATCACCATTATTAAATTTGATGATTGAATATATAAGGGCCTTTTTTCATTTTCAATCTCTTGAATAAAAACGCCAAAAATTATACTTGCTAAAATATAAACTCTGAGAAGTCCAAATAAAAAACCAAAAGTTCTATCGATGTAACCTATAGATGTAAATTTAAATAGCTTTCCAATAAATAAACTTAATAGTCTCCAAGCAAGAAGGGTAGCTATAAAAATTATAGAAATTGTAATTAAATCGGATAATGCTTGAGATTCAAAAAAGGGTCTTAAATATTTTCCTGCTTCAGGCATAAATAAAGTTACTGATATAAATGATATTACCCAACCAATTAATGATAGAATTTCTTTAACAAAGCCCTGGGTAAGCGCTAATACCCCCGAAACTAACATGGTTAAAATTATTATTATATCTAGTAAGTTAGGATCCATACATAGCTCTTTAATTAAAAGATATTTATAAATAGATGGTTATTATTAAAATTACTATAGTTAATTATTTTGAATTTTAATAGGACCATCAGACTGGCCATTAACAAACTGCAAGATATACTCATTTTTAGTTCTTTCCATTTCTCCAACATTATCGCCCCATATTATATTGCCTTCATGAAGCATATATACCTTTGATGCGATAGTTCTTGCACTAGACATATCATGAGTAATGGTTAGCGCTGTTGCTCCTAGGTCATTAACTTTTTCAAGAATAAGTTTATTTATTACATCTGCAGTGATTGGATCTAAACCTGTGGTTGGCTCATCAAAAAAAATTATATCTGGCTCTGAAAAAATTGCTCTGCCAAGTGAAACTCTTTTTTGCATTCCTCCAGATAATTCTGAAGGATATAAATCAGCTATATCTGAATTTAAACCCACTTTCTCAAGAGTCTCAATTGCTATTTTTTTACATTCTTTTTCACTTACCTTATTTTGTAATGACGAAAAGCTAATATTTCTCCATATATTTAAACTATCAAAAAGTGCTCCACCCTGAAATAGCATTCCAATTTTTACTGATTTATTGTTAATGTATTGGAGGTTTTTTCCTAGAATATTTTTATCTCCAATTTTAATAATTCCACTATCAGGCTTAATCAAACCCAACAAACACTTTAATAAAACTGATTTTCCAGTTCCTGATCTTCCAATTACAACAGCAGACTCACCTTTTTCAATTTTAATGTTTAAGTTTTTTAAAACTTCATTCTTATGAAATTTTTTATTTAAATTATTGATTTCTATCATAATCCTCTCTTTATGATGCAAATAGTAAATTTGTCATTATGTAATTTGAACCTAAAATAAGTATTGACGAGCTAACAACTGCATTCATTGTAGATCTTCCAACCCCTTGGGCCCCACCCTCAGAGAAAAACCCATGATAACAACCCATCATGGTAATAATAAAACCAAAAACAGATGCCTTAATTAAGCCTGAAATAATGTCATTTGATTCTAGGAAAATTTCAGTATTTTGAAGATATACAGTACCATTAAAATCTAAACTTTGAACTCCTACAAACCATCCCCCCATTATTCCAATTACATCGGCAAAACCAACAAGAATAGGCAAAACTATTATTCCCGCAATAACTCTTGGAAAAACCAAATATTCAAATGGATCCGTTGATAATGTTTTCAAGGCATCAATTTGTTCTGTTACTTTCATAGTTCCAATTTCAGCTGCAATAGCAGCTGAAACTCTCCCAGCCACCACTATACCGCCAAGAACTGGACCAAGTTCACGAGTAATTCCAAGCGCTACAATAGAGGAAACGATTACTTCAGAATTAAATTGATTTCCTCCATAATAAATCTGTATTGCAAGAGCTCCACCAGTAAAAAATGATGTTAGGGCAACAACAGGTAAAGACAGATAGCCTATCGACACCATTTGTTGAAAGATATTTTTAAAATACCATTTTGAAATTGAAGATTTTAAGGTTTGAAGGGTAAAAATAAAAAATCTACCAGTTTCCTCTAGGAAATTAATGACAGAAAAGCCTACATTGGTAAAAATTTTCATAAATTTTAATCCATTCTTTCAGGAAGGTATTGATCTCTTGCAAGATCAGAAAATCTTGTAAATTCTTCTGTAAATTGCATATCAACAGTTTTAACAGCCCCGTGTCTATGTTTTTCAATTAAAACAGATGCTTTACCATGCGCGGCTTCCATTTTATTTTGCCAATCAATATGCTGTTCAGTACCTGCATCCGGTTCTTCTCTTCTTAAGTAGTATTCTTCTCGATAAACAAACATAACTATATCTGCATCTTGTTCGATAGCCCCAGAGTCTCTTAAATCAGCAAGTTGAGGTTTTTTATTATCCCGATTTTCAACATTTCTTGATAATTGGGACAGAGCAATTACAGGAACGTTTAATTCTTTGGCCAGTGCTTTTAACCCTTGAGTAATCTGAGATATTTCTTGAACTACATTACCTCTGTATTTGTCTGAACCTGTTGTGGCTAGCTGCAGATAGTCTACAACAATAAGAGATAATTCTTGATTTTTTTGTTTTAAAGTTCTCGATAAGCGGCGCGCTCTAGATGATAAAATTCCTATAGGAATAGCTCCTGTTTCATCAATATAAAGCGGTATATTTTTTAGTTCATTTGCAACATTTATATAATTACTAATTTCTCTCTCATCAATTTTCCCTTTTCTAACGTTACTGGAAGACACTCCAGATTGATCAGAAATTATTCTGGTGCTAAGTTGTTCAGCAGACATTTCTAAAGAAAAGAACGCGACTGCACCTGGTTTTTTTTGTTCACCATTTGACTGATTTAAGTTATTTTCATTCATTTGATCACCAAAGGATTTAGCAATATTAAATGCTATATTTGATGCTAAAGCCGTTTTTCCCATTGATGGCCTACCCGCTAAAATTATTAAATCTGACTTTTGTAACCCACCTATTGCTTTATCAAGATCTACAAAGCCGGTTGCCAAACCTGCTAAGCCATCATCAGAAGAATAAGCGGCTTCAGCTGCCAAAAGAGATTCAGCAATTGAATCTTCAAAAGAGTAGAAGCTTTTTCCTGTTTCACCTTTTTGGTCTATTTCGTATAATTTTATTTCAGTATTTTCTATTATCTCTGAAACATTTTTATCTTCATTTAATGCGTATGATGAATGCTCTAAAAACTCAGCAGTATCAATTAGCTGCCTCCTAAGTGAAAGTTCATAAATTTCATCTGCCACTTCTTTTATAACCAGACTATGTGCAGCATTTGCAACAAGATTTATAAAGTAACTATCGGAATCAAAATTTTCATTAGACTCAAATAACGTTTTTAAAAATAATATGGTTACAGACTTACCGTTATTATTCATTTGTATAATTTTTTCATAAATTTCTTCATGAAATGGTTCAAAAAAATGAATACCTTTAAGACCATTTTGAGAAACTCGATCAATTAATTCATTATTTTTTATTAAAGCGCCTAATAATTGTTGTTCTGCCTCTAAATTATGAGGTAGCTCAATATTGTTAGGAGTTTTTTGGTCTTGGTTTAAAGGAATAGGAGATGATTGTTTCATAAAAACAATCTATAACTATAAGGAAAATAAAAAAAGAAAATTATCTGTGGATAACTGTGGATATTGGGGTTAACTTTTTAAGTCTCTGATTTATCTTTAACTTCTTCTTCAGATAAATTTTCATTTATCTCTGAACTAGCTACTTCTTCCTCGGATGTTTCTTCATCATTTACATCTTCATCTGAGCTAGCTTCATATTCAGTTACAGATTCTGGAACTGCACCCTCATCAAAAATTTCTTCTAGGTTAACTTCGTCTTCTTTTACAACTTCAGTGTTAGTCATTTCGCCCTTAATTAAAGATTCAGCCTCTTCCTGGCTTCTTGATATATAAATTGAAATATTTGACGTTACCTCTGGATGAAGTTTAACTCTTATATCATGATGACCTATTTCTTTAATTGGTTTATCAAGTACAACTTGATTCTTTTCAATTGAAAAACCTTCCTCTTGAAGCTTTTCTTTAATATCGCCAGAGTTAACTGATCCATATAATTGACCAGTATCACTAGCCTGACGAATTATAATATAGTTATTTAAAGTAATTTTTTCAGATACAGCCTCAGCTTCAGTTTTTAATTTTAAATTCTTAGCCTCTAGATTAATTTTTTCTTTTTCAAAAAATTCTAAATTTTCTTTATTGGCCCTTAAAGCTTTATTTTTAGGTAGTAGAAAATTTCTAGCGAAGCCGTCTTTTACAACAACTACATCACCCATTTGACCAAGACGTTCAATTCTTTCTAATAAAATTACTTCCATTTCGTTTAATCCATTTGATATGGTATAAGAGCAATGTATCTTGATCTTTTAATAGCTCTTGCCAATTCCCTTTGTTTTTTCGCTGAAACCGCAGTAATTCTACTTGGGATCATTTTTCCTCTCTCAGAAAGATATTTTTTTAATAATTTTGTATCTTTATAATCAATTTTAGGCGATTTATCTCCTGAAAAAGGACAGGTTTTCTTTCTACGAAGAAAAGGTCTTTTTGTTGGTATTTGAGTAATATTTGGTATTGAGTTGTTCATAATTAAGCGCCTTTAGAAGAACTATATGAGCCTTCTTTTTTTAATGAGGCTTTCATAATTGGTGATGACTCTTCGCTTAGGTCATCAGTTTTAATGGTTAAATAACGAAGGACATCTTCATTAAGTTTTTGAATTCTTTCCAATTCATGTATAGCAGAGCTTGGGCTATCAATTCTTATTAAGGAGTAATGGCCTCGTTCACTCTTTTTAATTTTGTATGCAAGGTCTCTTAAACCCCAATATTCTGTATAAACTGATTTACCACCGTTATCTTTGATAACTGTCTTAATTTCTTCAACAAGATTTTCTACTTGCTGAGGAGCTATTTCGGGTCTAGTTATAAACACATGCTCGTAATAAGGCATAATATTCCTTCATAAAAATATTTAAATTAAAAACTTAGGAGTTCTTTAATGTATTAAGCTAAAATTTGCAAGCTTGTAATAAATTGATTATTTATTTTTAATATATAAAAAAAGGAGGTTTCAAGATGAAAGCATTTGTTTTTCCAGGTCAAGGAAGTCAATATGTTGGTATGGGCTTGGATTTGTCAGAATCGTTTCCTGAAGCAAAACATGTTTTTGAAGAAATTGATGACACTTTAGAACAAAACTTATCTAAAATTATGTTTGAAGGCCCTGAGGAAGAATTAATTTTAACTGAAAACACACAACCTGCTTTAATGGCTGTAAGCATTGCTATTATAAAAATTTTAAAAAAGCGTGGTTTCGAATTATCTGGTGTTTTGGCTGGGCATTCTCTAGGTGAATACACGGCTTTAACAGCATCAAATAGTTTTTCAATAAAAGATGCTGCGTTAACTTTAAAGATAAGAGGGAAGGCCATGCAAAGCTCTGTTGGTAAAAATAAAGGCTCAATGGCAGCTATCCTAGGTTTAAATTTTGATCAAATTGAAGAAATAATCTCTAAAAATAAATTACAAGAGGATGTTTTTATTGCAAATGATAATGCTGATGGCCAAGTTGTTTTATCCGGACTAAAAGAAGGTATTGAAAGTTCACTTGTGATTTTTAAAGAAAACGGTGCAAAAAAAGCTATGAAACTAGCAGTAAGCGCACCATTCCATTGCCCTTTAATGAGACCTGCACAAGAAATTATGAAAAAATCACTATCTTCTATTAAACTGGATACACCTAATGTACCTGTTATATCAAATGTTACGGTCGATTTTTCTAATGATGAAGATCAAATAAAAAATAATCTGGTGAATCAGGTAACCGAAATGGTAAGATGGAGGGAGACAATGATTAGATTTATTGATTTGGGTGTTAAAGAGTTTTACGAAATTGGTAGTGGTTCTGTATTATCCAACCTAGCTAAAAGAAGTTGCCCATCTTTTAAAAGAAAGTCAGCTGGGAATAAAGACTCATTAGAGAGTCTTCTTCTAGAACTAGATAGTTAAGGATTATAAATGATAGATTTAAAAGGGAAAAAAGTTTTGGTTACAGGTGCAAGTGGCGGAATTGGAAAAGCCATTGCCCTGGAGTTATCATTAAGCGGAGCAGACCTATGCTTAACAGGAAGGAATAAATCAGAACTTGAGAATTTGCAAAAAACTATTGGCGGAAATTGTCAGATAATTATATCCGACCTTTCAAATTCTGAAGGAATCAACAATTTAGCAGATCAAGCCCAGGAAATTATGGGTCAAATTGATATTTTGGTTAATAACGCAGGAATTACCAAAGATAATTTATTTATGAGAATGTCGGAAGATGATTGGAATGAGGTTATAAATATAAACTTAAATTCAATTTTTAAACTTACAAAACAATTGATCAAAGGAATGATCAAAAGAAGATATGGCAGAATTATAAATATAACTTCAGTGATAGGAGTTGCAGGAGGAGCCGGTCAATCAAATTACTCTGCATCAAAGGCTGGGATAATAGCAATGTCCAAATCACTCGCTCAAGAGGTTGGTTCACGATCAGTCACAGTTAATAGTATAGCTCCAGGATTTATTGAAACAAACATGACTGCAGAATTAAGTGATGACAGGAAAGAGGATATTTTAAGATCAATTAGTGTAGGTAGATTGGGTAAACCAGATGATATTGCTGGGGCTGTTTGTTTTTTAGCTTCAGACAAGGCTAGTTATATTACTGGTCAAACTATTCACATTAATGGTGGAATGTTGATGATTTAATTATTGGCTCATTTTAAACAGATTATTGTATTACTTGTTCCAATATGCTAAGTCGCATTGTATTGATTCAATATTAATAAATTAAATAAAGTTATAAATAAAAAAAGGGAATATAAAATGAGTGATACACTAGAAAAAGTCCAAGCAATTGTAGTTGAGCATTTAGGGGTAGAGGCTGATAAAGTTACTGCTTCAGCAAGCTTTATAGAAGATCTTGGTGCTGATAGCTTAGATACAGTTGAGCTTGTAATGGCTTTTGAGGAAGAATTTGGTATTGAAATACCTGATGATGCAGCTGAAACTATACTTTCAGTTGGAGATGCTATTAGCTTTATAGACTCTGCTAAAAGTTAAAATTAAAAACTGGTGCAATTAATTGCGTAAAGTAGTAATTACTGGTTTAGGTGCTGTGACTCCACTTGGTGGAGATTTAAATTCAAGCTGGAAAAATTTAATTTCAGGAAAATCTGGTGCTTCAACTATTTCAAGATTTGATCCTACTGGTTACCCATGTACAATTGCTTGTGAGGTTCCATTAGGCGATGGATTAAATGCTAATGATGGATCTTTTAATGCGAACGATTGGATTTCTTCAAAAGATCAAAAGAAAGTTGATACATTTATTTTATATGGTATTGCCGCTGCTGAAATGGCCCTTAAAGATAGTGGCTGGAAACCTCAAACTGATGAGGATAGTTTTCGTTCAGGTGTAGGAGTTGGTTCTGGAATAGGTGGATTAGCAAGCATTGAAAAAACAGCTCTTCTGCTTAATGAAAAAGGGCCTAGAAGAGTTAGCCCTTTCTTTATTCCTGGTGCTTTAATCAATTTAGCTGCTGGTCAAATCTCAATTAGAAATAATTTAAAAGGCCCTAACTTGGCGGCAGTAACTGCTTGTGCCTCAGGCTCTCATTCAATAGGAGAGGGTGCCCAAATGATAAAAAATAATAAAGCAGATGTTATGTTGGTTGGTGGCGCTGAAGCAGCAATATGTCCAATTGGAATGGCCGGATTTTCAGCCAGCAGGGCATTAAGTACTAACTTTAATGAGATACCAGAAAAAGCATCAAGACCTTATGATAAAGATAGGGATGGCTTTGTTATGGGTGAGGGTGCTGGTTTTTTAGTTTTAGAGGAGCTAGATCATGCTCTTTCAAGAAATGCAAGAATATATGGTGAGTTAAAAGGGTATGGTGTATCTGGTGATGCTTTCCATATAACTTCTCCATCAGAGGATGGTGATGGAGCATATAGATCAATTTTAATGGCTATTGATGACGCTGGCATAAGTAAGGAAGAAATTAATTATGTTAATGCCCATGGAACTTCTACTCCTTTAGGAGATGAGATTGAATTAAGAGCTGTAGAAAGAGCCTTTGATAGCGCTATAGAAGGATTATCAATGTCCTCAACAAAATCATCTACAGGTCATTTACTAGGAGCTGCTGGAGCAATTGAAGCTGTTTTTAGTGTTATGGCATTAAATGAAAATATTATCCCTCCCACAATAAATTTAGATAATCCATCTGTAGAAACCAAAATTGATTTGGTTCCACATATTGCAAAAGAAAAAGAAATAAATTCGGTACTATCAAATTCTTTTGGATTTGGAGGAACTAATGCTTCCCTAATCTTTTCTCATCATTATAATTAAATGCATGGAAGGTAATCACAATAAAGATAGAAGAGGAATGATGATTGTTTTGTCTTCACCCTCAGGGGCAGGAAAAACTTCTTTATCTAGAGAGTTATTAAAAGAAAACAAAAATTTATTCTTATCAATATCGCATACAACTAGACCCCCAAGGTCATTAGAGGTCAATGAGAATGATTATTTTTTTGTAAGTGACGAAAAATTTATTGAAATGCTTAATCAAGGTGAATTTTTAGAACATGCGAAAGTTTTTGACTATTATTACGGAACTCCAAAGCAACCAGTTATAGATGCGCTAAAAGATGGAAAAGATATTCTTTTTGATATTGACTGGCAAGGAACTCAGCAACTAATGAATTCTGTGCAAGACGACTTAGTTAAAATTTTTGTTTTACCTCCTTCTGCAGAAGAATTAGAGAAAAGATTATTAAAGAGAAATCAAGATACCGAAGATACTGTAAAAAAAAGAATGTCCAAGGCTTCCGACGAAATCAGCCACTATGCAGAATATGATTATATAATTATTAATGAAAATTTTGATGAGAGCTTAAAGAGAATTAATTCTATCCTTATAGCTGAAGGATTAAAAAGAACGAGACAACATAAAATTCAAGATATGATAAAATCTCTAAGAGATGATTTGCTTTGATAGTTTTTCATACCCAACTGCTAAATTACTAAAATCATCTATACTTAAATTTTGGGCTCTCAGTCCCGGATCAATTCCACATAAATCAGCAAGTTGATTAATATCAACATCTAAATTAGATAAACTTTTTTTAAGTGTTTTTCTTCTAAAACCAAAAGCATGTAAAACTATTTTTTGAAAATTTTTTACTAATGGAGTTTTTACATCATTTTTCGGTTCTATTGAAATGACTGATGATAAAACTTTAGGTGGCGGAATAAAACACGTTGGTTTAATTTCACATATTTTAACGATTTTGCACCTCCACTGAGTTAAAACGCTCAATCTTCCATATTGTTTGGTGTTTATTTTCGCCATCATTCTGTCTGCAACTTCTTTCTGAACAGTAAGTGTTAGCTTTTCCCATTTAACTGGTTGTTCTTTTTCTATTAAAGAAATTATAAAAGGAACAGATATATTGTAAGGTAAGTTTGAAACTACAGAATATTTTTCATTGATAATTTTATCCAAATCAACCTTAAGAACATCATTTATTATAAAATCAAATTTTTTTGAATGATTTTCTTTAAATTTTTCTAAAATAGGAAGAAAGGTTTTATCAGTTTCAATTGCTAAAACTTTCTTCACTTTTTTCTCCAAGATAGCATTTGTTAATAAGCCTGGGCCTGGACCCACCTCAACGATATAACTGTTATCGCATGATGAAGACTTTACTATTTGATTTATGATATTTTTATCATGTAAAAAATTTTGACCAAATTTTTTTTTAGCCTTTAAATCATATTTTTTAAGAATATTTTTAAGAGTATCATTACTGCTATTCATTTATTTTTCTATTTTTTGAAATTATTGAAGCCTGCTTTATTGCATAGATAAAACTTTTTGGATTTGCTTTATTTTTTCCAGCTAAATTAAAGGCTGTTCCATGATCGGGAGAGGTTCTTACAAAAGATAGGCCAGCAGTAAAATTAATTCCTCCATAAAAATCTATTGTCTTTAAAGGTATTAAGGCTTGGTCGTGATACATACAAATTCTTGCATCGAATTTGTTTAAATTCTTTTTATAAAAAAGCGTATCGGCAGGTAACGGACCTTCAATTTTCATGCCCATTTCCTTTAAATTGTTTACACAAGGTACAATTGTTTTTACCTCTTCTTTTCCAATACTGCCTTCTTCCCCAGAATGTGGATTAAGTGATGAAACAGCTATTTTTGGATTTTTAATGTTAAAATCCCTTCTAAGACTTTTGTGAAGAATTTTTATTTTTTCAGAAATTTTTTTTCTTGTAAGTGACTTTGATACTTTTGATATAGGGATATGAGTGGTTATTGTTGCAACTTTTAAATCTTTTGACATTAAAATCATTAACGACTCACTGCCGTCTTTTTCCGCTAGATACTCTGTATGACCTATAAAGCCCGAGCTATCTTCCATTAGATTTTTTTTATAAATTGGAAGAGTAACAATTCCACATACTTTATTATTTTTTGCAAGATTAATTGAGGTGTTTAGAGACTCAAGTATAGCTTTATTATTTTTTTTGTTAGGCTGTCCCAAGTTTGAAAAAACCTTATTTTTAATTGGTAGGATGTTTAGTTTATTTTGTTTGATATTGATTTCATTAGAAATAATATTTAATGGAACATTGATATTAAAAATTTTTTTTGATTTTTTTATCCAGCTTGGATCGCAAATTATAAAAAAATCTATTCCCTTATTATTGCTTATCTTATTGAATGATTTCAGGATTATTTCACTATTAATTCCCGATGGATCACCCATAGTAATAGCTATTGGTAGATTTTTCTTATCTGTATTCAATGACAGCATCTCTACGTAAATCGCGAAGATGTCTTCTCGACATCATGCCCATTTTTTGTGAATAAATATTATCTTCAATAACATCTCTATTTACTTGAATTCCAATATCATCTTTGCGATCACAAATTAATATAATATCAATATTTTCTTCTGAAAACCTTGGAGACAAAGTATTTCCAGCATTTTTTTCTAAAAGTTCTTTATGTAGCTCTTGAGGCAGCTCTTGGAGAAGTCTTTTTCCAATAACGTTTACCTCTTTTTGATTATAGTTTTCTAGAAGACCATCTAGTCTTTTGCAGGATATAAAATTATCAGAAAAATCTTGAGCCATGATCTTATCTTCAATATTAAAAGATACTGAAATTAAGTCGTATTGATTTTTCATAGGATTTTTTCCACCTTCTTCAGATTTACCATTTAATTTGATAATATAATAACCATTTACAGTCTTTATAGGATTTGAGACTGAACCAATCTCTAAATTTTTAATATTTGAAATTATATCTGGATCTAATTGTCCTTCCGAAACCCAGCCTATAAAACCTCCTTGACCGGATGATGAAGCTTGACTGAATTGTTGTGCTACTGGCTCAAATGCAATTTCATTTTTCAATTGTTCTGTTAGTCTTTCTGTGAGTTCTTTAGCCTCTTTTTCTTCAGATTCATCCTCAAAACCAATAAAAATTTCTGATATATCATATTGCGAATTATTAATATTTTGAATTGTTCTGTCGTAGATAATATTCACTTCTTCATCGCTAATATTTATATATGAACCAAATCGACCTCTAACAATTTTATTCCATAAAAGTTCAGATTTTATTTGATTTAAAAGAGTTTCAGAATTTACACCCTGACTGGTAATAGACTCTAAAATTCCTTCAGCTGTAGTCTGATTGCCTCTAGCAATATTATCTAACATCAGGTTAATTTCATCAGGCGAGTCTGGTACTTCTAATTTAATTGCTTCTTGTATTTGAATTTTTTCATCAATCAATGCTTTAATTGCTTGTTCTTCTATTCTTTTAACATTTTCTTCTGTGGCTGGTATTCCCGATGTAACTAAAATTAATCTTACTCTTTGATTAACATCATATCTTGATATTACTTCATCATTCACTATTACTGCAATAGCTTGAATGTCCTGACTTTTTAAATTTTCATTAAAATTCGTAATTAAAAAAAATATTAAAAATATATATTTAATTTTTTTTATCATTATTTTCCCTAAAAAAATTTTAATTATCCCACAATTTTGAAATACGATCTGAACTATTTAATGTTCCGCCCCCAAATGTAAATACATTAAATTTAATCATAAAGGAATTTGATGGCTTAAGATCTCTATATTCGGAGAATTTTCTTCTAAATCCTATTTCAAATGATATACAATCGTCAATATAAACTAATGATAATCTATTGTTTA
>Ga0222719_10000477_pt1 | contig 39892 bp, 57 predicted proteins | sample C33_34DmetaG_FD_165039 | JGI IMG/M metagenome (GOLD analysis project Ga0222719, IMG submission 165039) | Estuarine water microbial communities from San Francisco Bay, California, United States - C33_34D | ecosystem: Environmental > Aquatic > Marine > Unclassified | place: USA: California... | reverse complement strand
AGAAGGCGCTGGCCAGCTTGCAGAAGGTACGGGCTACGAAGGTGCGGCACGCGTTGCCGGTGCCGTGGCGGGTTCTTTGGCGCCATCAGTTGCGATGCGAGCGCCCGCCAACGCCATACGGTCCAAAAACGTCAAGACGCTCCAGGACGAGGGCGTCACAGCGTTAACACGAGGCCAGAAGATTGGCAGCGAAAGGCTGCGCCGGTTCGAAGATGCCGCTAACCAGATACCTTTTAGCGGTCAAGTGGCCAGCCGAATGCAGGACCAGGCCGCCGAACAGTTTACACGGGCTGCTCTAAAGCGGGCATTGACGCCGCGATTGATGAAAGAATTAGAGCAACGAGGAATTAACGCGAGCCGAGCCACCGATGAAGTGATGGATGCTGGCTTTGCGGCTTTTTCGGACTCGTACAAAAAGCTCGCACCACGCATGACGATCTATCCTGACAACACGCTTTTAACGAGAATCAGGGCGCGCGCCAACGAATACACACGCGGAACGCAAGCCGGTGCCGTTCGGCCGATGATTTCAGATTTGGCTGATGAGCTTTACAGCAACGGAACAATGATTGGTGAGGACGCCGCGCGTTATTTGAGCAATCTTAAACGTCAGTCGCGCGGGATGACCAATGACCCGGATGCACAGCGCGCCATAGGCGACATGATTCAAATGATCCAAGAGAACATCGTTGCCCAAGCCAAGCGCCGTGGGGGCGATAAAGCCGCCGCTGCTTTGAAAAAAGACATGCGCAATTTGAACACGCGCTATCGCAACATGATTGCTCTTGAAGACGCAGTTGCAAATTCAGCGGCGGTTCCAGGATCGCAAGGATTGATCACGCCGGCAAAGTTGCGCGCTGCCGTCAAAAAGCAGGGCAAGCGTGATCTGGTGCGCGGCAAGAACGATCTTGGCCGATTGGCGCGCGCTGGTGATGAGGTGATGACGCCATTGCCATCTTCAGGCACGGCCGAACGCGCTCAATACATCAATATCTTGAACAACCCATTCTCGCTTGGTGCAGGATCAGGTGGCGCTGCTCTTGGTACGATGGTGGCCGGCCCCGTTGGCGGCATTGTTGGCGCCGCAGGGGGGGCTGTTGCCCCTGGATTGGCTGCGCGCGGCCTGATGGGGCTGACTAATTTTGATCCACGAATTCCGGTTGCCCCGCCAAACATGGGTTCTGCGTATCGGACGCTTGGTGTTCTGCCCGCGCAAGCCAACAAAGACGAATATGACGAAGCAACGCGCCTTGGCCGTGCTCTGATGATGCAGGGGAGATAGCTTTGCCTAGAAACGGATCAGGCACGATGTCTGTGACCAACTCGTTTTCGAGTGGCACGACAATCTCGTCGTCGGAAATGAACGCGAACTTCACCGACTTCGCGTCTGAAGTGACGAACAGCCTTCCCCGCGACGGACAGGCCGCCATGACCGGCCAGCTCAAGATAGCCGCCGGCACCGCCGCCGCGCCGGGGCTGATCTTCTCAACGGATACCAACACTGGCGTTTATCGTGTGGCCGCTGACACGCTTGGCATTGCGGTGGGCGGTTCACTCGTCGCTCAGTTTGACTCAACAGGGGCTCAAACTTCGTCCGGCGAGAATTACGACGCCTTCGCCGCCGGCACGTCAATGCTGTTTTATCAAGCCGCTGCGCCGACTGGCTGGACCGCTGAGAGCATCAACGACAAGGCGATTAGGGTCGTGTCTTCTGGCGGAACAGGCGGTTCTGAGGGCGGCACAACGGCGTTCTCCAGCGTGCTCACAAGCCGGACCATTGCGCAGGCCAACCTGCCGAACGTCAATCTAACAGCCGCAAGTAACGGCGCGCATACGCACACGGTGACGATTGGATACAATATTGACGCTCAGGTATCAGGCGGCGCGGGTGACGTTCTGATGCGGGATGGGGAAATCATTAACGGCAGTAGTGTCTACACAACGTCATCTAACGGTGCCCACACCCACACTGTCCCGCTGGGCGGATCGGGTACCGCGATGGATTTCGCCGTCCAATACGCCGACGTGATCATAGCGACGAAAGACTAATGAAAGCACCCATTGCCGATAAGGGGCCGATCTGCCCGCTGCACCAGAAGGACGTGTCCAAGGTCTGCCATAAGTGCGCCTGGTACACGCTCGTGCGCGGCACCAACCCGCAGACCGGCAGCGAACTGGACGAATGGCAATGCGCGATCGCTTGGCTCCCCATGCTAACGATCGAAACCGCCAAGAATGTTCGCGGCAACCAAGCCGCCACCGAGTCGATGCGTAACGAGATCACGAAGCGCATGGATACGCCCATGCCGCCCCCGCAAATCAAGCTCGTGGAGGGATAACATGGCCCGCTCTTCTGGTACCTATACCGCACCGTCTAATGGCTTTAATCCAGCCGTCCAGGGCGAAAGCATCGACCCGGATGATTGGAACACAACGCTGGCTGACCTGGAAACCGCGCTGACTGAGAGCGTCTACACCGGCGGTCTTGGCGCAACGGACAACGCCGTGCTTCGGACGGACGGAACTGACACCAAGAAGGCGCAAGGCTCAGGCGTCACGATCAATGACAGCGATCAGGTCGCCGGCGTCGCCACGATGACGCTCGACAGCTACACGGTCGGCACGCTGCCCACAGGCGCGGCTGGAATGATTGCGTATGCCTCAGATGGCCGCAAGAACGGCGAAGGCGGCGGCGCTGGCACGGGCGTGGTGGTGTTCCACGATGGAACGGCGTGGAGGGCGTGTGATACGGGGGCGACGGCAGCAGCATGACGACGAACCAGGAAAACCGCCACCAAGACTTGCGCGACCAGACAAGCACGACCGGCTCAACGTCAAGCGATTGGCACGCCTATTGGGACGATCAAGGCATCGACACTGGCACGTTCAACGAGCGGATGCTGGCGTGGATTAATACGGCGCTTGGGACTTCCTACACCGACGTGACGGGCGCCATGGCAGCTTATGCCGCCGACAAGGGCGTGAGTGGGTGGAGTTCCTTGGATGATCTTGCGCTGGTGGCGTTTAGCGCGGGTGATGCGTACCTCATCGAAGCCGGCGACTTCTTGTTGCTGGAGTCCGGCGACAAATACCTGATCGACTTCTAAGGGGACACACATGGCCGACACAAAAATCTCCGCGCTGACCGAGTTGGCAGCGACCCCGACATCGGGTGATTTGCTGACAATTATTGACGATCCCGGTGGCACGCCAGCGTCGAAGAAGATCACTGTCGATAACCTCGTGGCATTTCAAGATGCGCGCACGGCGACGTTCACGAACAAAACGATTGCGCTGGGCAATAACACGGTCTCGGGCACAACGGCGCAATTCAACACGGCGCTTTCGGATGGGTCGTTTGCGACCCAGGCCGGCACAGAAACGCTGACCAACAAGACGATCGACAGTGCCTCCAACACGCTAACCCTTGACCTTGGGGAAGGCACGTTGACCGGCACCACGGCCGAGTTCAACACAGCCCTTCAGGATGGTTCCTTTGCGACGTTGGCGGGAACTGAAACGCTAACGAACAAGACGCTTGGCGCCTCGACGCTCTCGGGCACGATGTCAGCCGCCGACAACATCATTGACCAGCCCAAGCTGCAAGACGTTAGCGAGACGGTCAACGCGATCGGCGCCATTGGCGGCGGCACGCAGGACATTAACCTGGAGAGCGGCAACGTTGTCACGGCGACGGTGGACACGTCAACGACGACCTTCACCTTCTCGAATCCGCCCGCCACGGGCTCAGCTGGGTCGTTTACGCTGATCCTGACCAACGGCGGCAGCCAGACCGTCAACTGGCCCGCTTCGGTTGATTGGGCCGGCGGCACCGCGCCGACGCTGACAACGAGCGGCGTTGACGTTCTCACGTTCCTCACCGTTGACGGTGGGACGATCTGGTACGGATTCGCAGCTGGATTGGATATGCAATAATGCCCATTGGTGTTTCATACCGCGCAATGTTGGCGGCCGCTGGATCGTCTGCGCCTGTGGTTTTGTCGGCCTATACCGTTGGGACCGACGACCCCGACACCGTTGCTGATTTCTCTGGCTTCTTCAATGGAGGCACGGAGTATTACCGCACGGGCGGGTCCGTTACCGACTTCGACTCAATGTTCACCTATACGGGTGCGTCCAAAAAGACGATGACGGACTCGGATGGGAATCTGAAATGGGCACCGCATAATACAGCAACAACGTCAGACGATCTATCGGCAACGTATTTTACTAATTTTAGATCGACTGATACGCAGGACGCGACAACCGATCCCCTTGGCGGGTCGAACGGCGACAGACTTATTGAAGACAACACTGCAACCGCAACGCACGGCATTTTATTTAATAACCCAAATACGTTTGCGGTCGGGGAGAAATATACTTTTTCAGTTTGTCTAAAAGCCGGAGACAGAACGCACGCAGCTATTGGTTTTGCATCTGCGTCGCAAATAACGGACAGCGACCCTGATCTTTTATATGTGAACTTGTCCACCGGGGCAAAGGGAGATGATAACACGGGCGATACAAATGGTACGGTCGTTGACTTAGGAAGTGGGTGGTATCTTTGCACGGTGACTGTGACCTGTGCCAGCGCATCGGCTTTCGACCCATCCGTCTATATATCCAATGGAACAACAACGGGGGACAATACGTTTAGCGGTGACGCTACGACCTATGCCAACGGGATTTATGTTTGGGGCTGGTCGTTACGGCGCACTGACTTGGGCGGGATGGTTGATAACCCAGACCCAGACTTGGCGCTTTATCCAGAATATGTTGCAACTTCTGGCTCCGCCGTCTACCTCCCCCGCCGGAACACTTACCGTTACACCGGGTCCATCTGGCAGAACAAAGGGATCACGGTTGAGTCAGCGGCGGCGACGAATCTTCTGACTGACAGTAATGATTCGTCGCAATGGGACATTGGAAACACAGACTCTATAACGTTGACGGCATCCCAGTCTGCTGGCCCTGACGGTGCGACGTCAATGTCGGAGGCATTGATAACTGACACGACAAACGAGGCTCATTATTTTGAGCACCCGGTAGTTACTATATCAACCTCCACCGATTACACAGTTTCTGCTTTCGTAAAAAATGGGACAGCTCAGTACGTTGCGATTGGTACATATGCAGCCAGTTCAGACTGGACAACGGTGACGTTTGACTTAGACAGCATGGGGTCTCAAAACGAGCAAGCAGGTGGAGGAACGGCGTCAATTGTAGACTCCGGATACGAAGACGTTGGAAACGGTATCTACAGATTATATGTCGTATTCCAAGATTCTGCGAACACTTTCGCGCGCGCAAGACTTCAGATAATGAGTTCCGCGTCTCCAACACTTGGAAGCACAACTGGGAATGAGGCGTTTGCTGGTGCGGGAACTGAAAACTTTTATGTTTATGGGCTTCAGCTCGAAGCAGGCTCCGTCCCGACCAGCTACATCCCCACGTCTGGCGCAACTGCGACAAGAGCAGCTGAGACGCTGAGTATTGCAGGCAGTGATATGGCTGCGAGTACGACGGCGATGAGCTTCCATATGCAGGGTGAGCACACATATGCTGATCTAAGTTCGACGCGAGAGCTTGTTTATTACGGGTCATATCCAGACGCAAGCAACGAACTTGTTCTGGATTTGAATACGTCAGGTGGAAATACTGGCTCTCTTGACGGCGCACAACGTGTAGCAGGAACTTCAGATTCAGTTAGCTTGACGACTGGACAATACAGCCCAGGTATTAATGTCGCTTACAATGTTGCAAGCAGACATACAAGCGGTGCAATTAATGTCGCCAAAGATGGTACATCTGCAACAGAAGACTCAACCCCAACAGCCCTTCTTGATATATCAGGCGATGATTTTCAATTTGGGCAGCTGTTCACAAACGATGGAAATGGGTATTACGGCACCTTTGCCCTATTCCGCCAATGGGACGTTGACCTTGGAGACTCTGGCATAGAGAGAGCGTCTGACCCCTACGAGGTTGCGAGCCTCGGCCCAGCGACCGTTGCTGACTTCAACGGCACGAACCGGAATGGCTCTGAGTATTACCGTGTGAATGGCGTCGAGTCGGACTTCGACTCAATGTTCACGTACACGGGTGCGTCTAATAAGGTGATGACGGACTCGGATGGGAACCTGAAGTGGGCACCGCATAATCTTCTTGCAACTTCTGAAGATTTCACTGCGGGCACTTGGACCAAATCTGGCTCAACAGTTACCGGAAACCAAGCAATAGCGCCAGATAAAACTCTGACAGCCGACCTAATTGAAGAAGATTCTGGAGGCACGACACACATTGTTTACGATGAATCGTCATCAACCGTTGTCGGGGCGACTTATACTTTAGGCGTGTTTTTAAAAGACGACGATGCACAATATGCGTGCGTTCAGATTGAAAATGTGTCAGGTGGATCGGACAGAGGTTCTTGTGTTGTTGATTTGTCAAGCGGTACAATCACAGACACAGACGGAACCGATCACGGCTTTGCTTCAACATCAGTCGGTGACGGTTGGTATTTGATCCAAGGTAGCATGGTTGCCGCTGGCACATCGCGTATCGTCATTTGCAACAGCAATAGCGCAACCCCAACATATTCAACTTCACGGCCAACATATTCTGGCGATGGAACTTCTGGGTTTTATGCGTGGGGCGCGCATATTTACCGCTCCGACCTAGGCGGCATGGTCGACAACCCAGATCGTTCTGACAGCTACGTCCCAACGACCTCTTCCGCCGTCTATCTCCCCCGCCGCAAGTCCTACCGGTACAACGGGACGAGCTACGTCAACAAGGGGATTACGGTTGAGTCAGCAGCGGCGACGAATTTGCAAGTTTACAGTTCTGAATTTGACAACGCTGCTTGGACCAAATCAGGAGCCACTATATCCGCAAACGCTGACACATCGCCAGACGGAACGACAAATGCAGACCGTCTGACTTCCTCTAATACCGCAAACCGGTCTGTTTACGACGGCCATACGATTTCTAGTGCCACTACATATTGTCTTTCTGTTTATGCCAAAGCTGGAACGAATGATTGGCTTGGACTGGATTGCAACGCATACGATACAGATTACAGTATGAGTTTTGATTTAGCCAACGGGGTAACGGGGACGGAGTTGTCTGGAGACACAGCTCCCCCAACTTATGACATTGAGGACGTGGGGAACGGATGGTATCGGTGTTATATCACGTTCAGCTCGACAACAGATCTGTCAGGCTTTGTGCAAATTAGAGTTTTAGAGGCGGACCAAACTCTATCAACGTCTGGATATATTAGTATTTACGGCGCCCAGCTTGAAGTCGGCTCCGTCCCCTCCAGCTACATCCCAACGATTGGCGCAACTGCGACAAGAGCAGCCGAGACGCTGGAAATCGCCGCAGCGAACATTGCAACGGCTGGCGGGTCACTTTGTATGCACACTCAAGGCGAGATAACGTACTCAGACAACGATTCTAGTACGGAAGTCGGTATTTGGGATTGGCAATCTGCCTCCAATAACACTGTCAACATAAGATTAAGAACAGACCTAACAGCGGGTGCGGCAACTGGAGCGCCGTCAATGCTGCGCCGGTCAACCTCTGATGCCGGTCTGGTCTCGGTTAGTGGAAGCCTAACGCAGTACTCGCCGGGCGTAAACGTGGCTTATAATCTTGCGACGCGGGTAACGGCGACGGATACCAACCTTGCGGCAGATGGGACAGCAGCAACAGCAGATACAAGCGGCACCGCAGTGCCAGCACCCACTGCAAACTTGCGGTTTGGCAGAATCCCATCCTCAATAGAAGCATACACTGGCACCATCGCCCTCTTCCGCCAATGGGACGAAGACCTTGGAGACTCTGGAATAGAGGAAGCCTCATCATGATCGACTTAGTATTATACGCCACAAACCGCGCCGCCTTGGTCGCTTGGGGTGAAACCAACCCACCGGGGCGTCCGCTCATTGAGTCGATTGACGACGGTGAGGGCGGCACCCGTAAAGTTGCTCGCGCCGGCCTTGAATGGGCGCCCTGGGCGGGCTCTGGTCGGTTCATGACGGCAGCGGGCGAATACGACCAAGATGGCAACGAGATCACGCCGCCGACCTTTGCGCCGGGCTACGTCATTAAGATGCGCATCCACTCCGAGTTCTTCGACTGGGACCGCCTCGATACCGAGCCCGCCGACCCTGACGACGTGAAAGAGTGGGAACGCTCCAAGGTCGCCCAATACGTCCGCAACAACGGCACGCCCGGCACCATGGGCGGCATTCCCTATTACGAGGTGGACGGCGTGCGCCTGTTCCGGCGGAATGATGTCGAAGCGTTTCTCAACAGCAACAACCTGCCCTCACACACGTTCCTCTAGCCCCGGCGTCATAGGCAAACGCCCGCAAATCAGATAACGGATTCATAAGTGATGCGTATTCACACCCGGAGAGCGCATCATGGCGAAATTCGACCCCGCCCGCCACCGCGTTGTCGCGGTCCCCTACCGAGACGACGACCCAGAGCGCGGCCAACACTTCCACGTTGACCTAGACGCCCTCATTGACGCTGCGCGCGAAGCCTCCGCCGGCGATGTTTCACGTGAAACATTGGGCGACGATCAAGGGATGTTCCTTGCTAAGCGGTGCAAGCAACTGGAAGACCGGATGGCCGAACTCGAAGACCGCCCGGTTGTCTCAGACGAAACCCTAAAGCAACTCAACGACGCGCTACACGCCAAGTTGCAGACACTCATTGAGAAACAAGTGACAGCGGCGCTTGGTGACTTGCGTAGCCGTCTGGTTACCGTCGAGCGCAAGTCTACCTCCGTCACCACCCAGCAAGACCCCGACAGCGCCAAGCTGACCCGCCTGGCCGCCATGCTGCACTCGTTCGGGGAGATGGTGAAGGACATCGAAAGCACGGTGGACCAGCGCCAGACCGAGATTGAGCAGAGATACGCCGAACTTGCCGAATACATCACCGACAACAACATCAAAGTCATGAAGCTCGCCGGCAAGCTCCACGGCGCCATGCAGGCCCTTGAGGCGGACGATGAGGGAAAGGCCGCATGACTGGGCTACTCCCAATCAGCCAGCCCGGCCTTGACCTGATCAAGCATTTTGAGGGATACCACGTCGAACAAGATGACGGGTCCTGCACAGCTTATCTGGACGTGGCAGGGGTCGCAACGATCGGCTATGGCTCGATCCACGGCGTCAAGCTCGGAATGCGCTGGTCACGCGAACAAGCTGAAGAAGCGTTGCTCGCCGAAGTGCAAGAGTGCGCCGCCCATGTGCAGCGCCTCGTCACCGTGCCTCTTAATCAGCAGCAACACGACGCCCTCGTGTCGTTTACATACAATCTCGGTGTCGGCGCGTTCACGCGCTCTACCCTCCTTCGACGATTGAACCGGGGCGACTACGCCCGCGCCGAGGTTGAATTTATGAGGTGGGTGTATGCGTCCAAAGGCGCTGGCGGTCCCAAAGTGAAATACGCTGGCCTGGTGCGCCGCCGGAAGGCAGAGGCCGCCATGTTTGCTGACAACGACATTCTGCCCGTGCCCGTCGATCTGCCAACCACGATCGCAACGCCTAAAGAACCGGCGACAAAGCCCGTTAAAGTGCCGTGGTATTCCGCACCAATCGCGGTGGCCACCTCCGTTGGTGCTTGGTTTGCAGATCAGCTCGAAAACTTGGGTCATCTGCTAACAAGCGCCGGCGATCAGTTCATGGGCTTCTCCGCCGTCGGCAGCATGGTCCAGTCCACCGGCATCAGCCTGGCGCCTGTGATGGCCGCCTTGGCGTGCCTAAGCGTGTTCATTGCCGCGAAAACCATGATGAAAGAACCGGAGACGGTCGAATGAATTACGTCTATCTCGTTGCCGTATCTGAGATGGTGCCGGAGATCACAACCCGCCGGGGCAATCGCCACTGGATGCGCATTCACGCCCCTGATCGGGACTCGGCCCGGCGGATTGCCAAAGAGAGCGCAAGGCGCCGTGCTGGCATTGATCTGCGCGATGAAGACATCGTTGGCATAAAAGGGGGCACGCGGCCGGCATGATCTGGACGCTCATCACCGGTTGGATTGCCCGGCGCGGGATCATGATGGGCGTGATCGCTGCCATTGGCGCGGGCGTTCTGTTCTGGGATCACAAACGCGCCGAACGTCACCGCGACGAAGGTAAACAAGAAGTTGTTGATGCGTCGAAGGCAGAAGGGAAACGACGCAATGAGAAGGTTCGTGATATTCGCCGCCGCATTAAGCGCACTGGCGCTTGGAACCGGCTGCGCAAAAAATATGCCGCTGATAACTGATACTGAAGCCGTCTGCCGCGACTGGCCGCCGATCCTGATGAGGAAAGGCGATCGTCTCACCGACAAGACCGCAAAAACTGTCTTGGAGTCCAACGAAGCCAGACAAGTATGGGGCTGCAAGGCGCGTGATCGTGAGGCCGCATGACCTGGACACGGTGGGACGATGAACGCCACAGTCACGGACAACGCAGAGCGCCTAGCCCGCTTGGAAACCAGAGCGGAATATATAGACGCGATCTTAGACGACCGTCAGATGGTTATATCCGCGCACTCGCGGAGACTGGCGGATATCGAGATGCACTTGAGGGATCATCACCGCATCAATGCAAACCAAACGGAGCGAATTGCCCGCTTAGAAATGTCAACCGAGTTGACGAAGGAAGAAAGAGTGAAACGGGACCATACGAAAGCCCTGATCCAATGGGCTATGACCCTGTTAGTTGGTATTGGCGTGATCGTGGGTCTGCTAACACGGGGAGACGCCGCCACGCTGCGCCAACTCCTTGGTGGGTTCGTTGGGCTCCCCTAGCCTTCTATTTCAGCCTTGGGTGCCTGATTGGCGTGGTGGTGTGGCGGCTCTGGTGAACCGCCACACGCTTTGATCAGAACTTGATCCTGGCACCGACCTTGAATTCGTCAATGCCGTCATCCCATTCGATGTCGTTGCATTCTCTCCTAACACACTCTTCGCCAACGATCAGATCAGGCTCAACACGGCGATAGGCAACATAGATGTCCATCGCTGCCGCGTCGATCGACTGCACCAAAGCCGCGCCCCAATAGTCCAGATCGCCGCCGCCGTCTTTGAACTTGATTTGGCTGTATTCGCCAAAGATCGTCGTCTTACCAAGGGCGAACCATTTGCGATCAACGCCTAGGCGACCGCCCCACTGCTCCGCGTCAAATGCTGCAACGCCGAATTGATCCAGATCAACGTCAAAGATGTCACCATCGCCGTCATCCAGACGACCATACATCCCAGAAGCGAACAGACCCGTTTCAACGTGCTTGACGCTTGCCGAACCAGAGATGCGATCCCCGCCGTCGAATTTGGCGTAACCAAGCCCGGCAGCAAACTGGAAGCCGCCGTATTCTTTCGCAAAGCGACCTGCGAAATCATACGTGTCCTCATCTTCCCAAGCGGCAGAGAGCACAAATCCAGCCAACGTTGGCGTGATGTATTTGACGACCGGAGCACGACCGCCGTCCATGATCCCGCCGCCAAGCATGGAGGGGTTGGCCAGAGTCATAGCAACCGATCCATTGGACAGGTCCAGCTCGACAATGCCGTCAGTTGCGGATGAAGTCTGACCCAGCCAGACCGTACCAAGCGCGCGTGATTTCACGTAAAGCGCCTGATGACGAACCTCAAAGGGCTCATCCTCTTCGTTGTGGCTGACGCCCAGCTCCATGAGGAAGCCAGCTTCAAAGTCTTGATTGACCTTGGCGGAGCCCCTGAACCGAAACCGGCCCGAGTTGTTTGGATCGTTCATGATCCGACCGCCTTTGTCGAACAGGTCAACCTGTTCTTCGCCGGGCAGTTCAATTTCATCACGCCAGAAGATCATCTCGTGGATGTGTCCGGAGACTTCCAGGCTGACCTTACGGTTGCCCTTCCGCGCCGTCGTGGCTTCAAGCTCGGCAACCCGTTCTTCGAGATCGGCGCAGCAGTTTCCGCCGAGGTCCGCCGCGTAGGCGTTCCATGGGACGAGCAGCGATGCAGCTGCAAGTAGTTTCCATTTCATGAGATCAGTCCTTGTGTGTTGGCCATACACGCAAAGACGCAGCACTAGCGATGCACCTATCACCAAGCGCCTGATTTGAGGTTCAATCAAGGCGTGTTGCAGTTATGTTGGGGATGTGTGGCCCCGAAGGCATATCGCGCTACCTCCGGGGCCAGCGCACAGCGGGAGATGGGATTTCGCCGCGCGCTATCTCTTATGAGCTTTTCCACGCATTGGCTTTTTCCAGCCACTGGCCAACGTTCCCATCATTGGCGAACCCTTACGCTTGCGACCTCGCTCGCCACGCTCGCGCTTTTGCAAACGATGTGACTTGGCAATATTCTTGCGGTCTGTTTTTGTTTTTTCTTTGTGGCAGGGGATACACATTACTTGGCAATTTGCGATGTCGTTCATTCCCTCGAAGAAGTCCGGATTTATGTGATCCGCGTGCCATGTCTCGCCCGCCATGATCTTCTTGTTGCAACGAGCGCAGCGTCCTTTGGCGATCAAGAAGGCGTTGTTTCTCGTCTTCTGCGTAAAGTTCTGCCGATCGCCCATCATCCTCCCCCGATCGAACCAGCACATAAAACACCACCGCCGCCAACAGCGACACCGGAACCCATACACTAATCGCTATGATAACCGTTTGCATGATACCAATACTCCACGGAGATATAAGGAACACCGGTTGCCTCACTGATCGTCCAGGGTGTGTGGCCCAGCTTTGCTAGATCGTGCATCTGGTCGATGACATCGACTAGCTCGGGCTCTGAAGCGTCTGAACTCTTCGTGTTGTCTGGCGCAGTCGAGGTAGCACCGACGGAACTCATCAGTGTCTTGAACGCCGCAAAGTCGTGCCGCATCTTCATAACCATATCCGTTTTCTATGCATCGACGAAGGCACCGGCTGACGTTACTCACGTCTCGCTCCGATCCATCTCCAAAAGTTTGTCCGCTGGCACGCCGATGGTGTCCTCTATGATCGCTTCAACCTTGTCAGCTAACTTCGAGAACTCTTCTTGGCTCATCTTGTCGTAAGCGACAGACTTGTGCTCGAACCAGATGTAGGTTGTGTCGCCTCTTACGATCTTGTGAGGCACGCCAAACCCTGCCTTGATCTGGAGATAATCGCGCAGCCCTTCCGCTGACCCACATTGAACCTCATGACCCTCGGGCCAGTGCTTAAAGGCTGCTTTGATCAGCGCAAAGAACCGTCTGTGCTGCGGCGTGGAGCGGGGCTTCAAATCAAGCCGCCGCACCAGTTCGCGGATCGCCTGCATCGCTTCAATCAAGAGGGGCGCAATTGCGTCGCCCCGCCTGATGTCCGCTCGCCGCTCTAGATCGCTGGCGATCGTGAGAAACGGCCTCACAGCAGTTGCCTCTGGCCAGCCGTCTGCCGGGCACGCTCCAGCGCATCCCACATCGGCTCCTTCCACTTCTTAGGCATCTTTGAATTATACCGCTGCTCGACAGCAACGATCGCACTCATTGCCTGATGGCCGTCTTCTATCTCCAAGGCCATGTCGAGTTCTGCGTTAAACTGATCCCACAGTCCTTCGCGCTTAGCAGCCGCTGATGATTTCTTTTCGCCTTCCGTTGCCCCGTCAGACGGCAGTTGATCAAGATCAAGATCGCCGGTCGGTATCTTAAAGAGCGATCTAAGAAACGCCTTCTCGCAGTAGGATTGCGCTGCCATGTAACTCTGCGGCCCGAGGATTTGCATGTGAAGGGTACGACAACACCTTTCGTCCGTCCAAGTGCCATCCTCGGTTGCAAGAACAAAACGGAACGTGAATTGGCACCATCTCTGCGGACCCTTTGGACCATCTATTTGCTTGAACTCTGGCGGGTCTTCCAGTGTAATAATAGTTAGCCCAACTTCGCCCATCTTAGCTGAAAGCGCCGCATAAACAGCATCCGTCGATGCGAATTTGTAATTGCCGTGGGTGTTCGTTCCGTCGTGCTCGACGGCCTCCATAGCCTTCTGTATTTTCGCAATTGCGACGACAATAGAAGGGGGCATGTCTTGGACGTGTCTCATTGATCGTCCCCCGTCTGAAGCCGGCAGTTGATCGCCTGGCAGCACTTGTCGATCTCACGATAGATGCGATCAAGCTCAGCTGTGTAGTGGGTGATCTTGTTCTGGGCTTCCCTAGCGGCGGCGAATAGTTCGGTTTCCCTTTGCTTCAGCCGAACCACGTTCCCATCTTCTACGGTCTCGAAGTCTTCTGCTGGCGCGGCGTCGATCTCGCGCACTTTCAACCAGCCTAATGCTGTTCTTGGCATCTTGTCTTTTCCCATCTCGCTTCTCCAGATACTCCGCTCGGAGCATGTAGCCGACACACAGCAGCCACATGCCCAGAGCGAACACCACACACGCAACTAGCGTGGCTTCAAGCTCGGCAACCCGTTCTTCGAGATCCGCGCAGCAATTTCCGCCGAGGTCCGCCGCGTAGGCGTTCCATGGGACGAGCAGCGATGCAGCTGCAAGCAGTTTCCATTTCATGCACTGTACTCATTGTGGGCTCACAAAACTGACGCGCGATACCGTTCGTTGTCCATGCGCTTTTGTTCCAAATCTTCCCGGCGCAAATAGGCAAACGCTGGGTGCCACTCACGGATATCAGCCAGCCGGTCGTCGGTATATTCGCCCTCGACAGTCAGCCGCAGAAAGTCCCACATCCGACCTTCAAGATGGCGGGTCAAGTGCGCACCATCCATGATGACGTTATCGTTTTCGGATAACACCTTGTAATAAACGGGCTCCGCATACAGCGTTCCGTCCTCTTCATAAATACGCACTTCAATCAACAACTCGCGGCGGCTCATTTCGTGCTCGCGGCCGCTCAATGGAATTGTCATCCACTCGAATGCTTCCATGGTTCCATCTCCTTGGTTAGTAGGGGCCGGCATCCCCGCTGGCGTCCCCGCCTTCGCCTGCCGGCCCCACACGCCAGTCGCGTTGGCGTGTTTCGCAATGTGGAGAACTTCGCCAGAGCCGTCAATAACAAATTTACAAACAGCGAAACATTGTGCATAACCGTAACCACAACAAGCGGAGACGATCATGCGCACATACGCCGAACTTATCGATGAATGGGGGACTTTGAAGCAGTTCGCCGAGGACATGGAGGCGAGCTATCCCGCCGTTGCGAACTGGAAGCACAGGAACTCGATCCCATCCTACGCCTTCCCCCGGATCGTGCTCATGGCACCGCGTCGGGGCCTTGAAGGCATCACGCTGGAGTTCCTGCACTCGTTGCAGCGTGGCGACGCCCAACCAGCAAAGCGCGCTGGCTCTAAAAAAAAGCCTTTCGCTAGTGCGCGAACAGCGGCATGAAGAAAAACCCCGGCGCGGGTAACGCCGGGGTTCGGATAGAAGAGTGCTTAGTTGCGTTTGCGTTCGAATGTGGAGCAACCGAACGAGGCCAACATATGCCATCCCCACACAATCGAAGCAATAGCAAATCGGCAACACCCAAGCCGATCCGTTATCTCAACCTCTGCGGTGAGATGACGCCCACAGAATTTGTCAATTTTCACGCCGCTTGCCAAGAGATCGGCGTCTTCGATGCCGCGTATCTGTACGGGTTCCCCGTCTGGGACTGCGGCAAAGAGGTCTATGTGTTTTCAGGCGAGGGACCGGACGAATGAGCGGTTACATCAAGCTGCATCGCAAGTTGTACGAAAACGACCTTCTCGGACGAAATCCTATGGCTCGTTTGGTGTTCATTGATCTTTTGACTCATGTCGAGTGGAAGGACCGGGTCATTGATTACCGTGGGCGACCGTACAACATAAAGCGCGGACAACTGATGATTTCGGTTCGTGAAATATCTGAAAAGTCTGGCCTGTCTGTGCGCAATATTCGAACGATCGTTAGGGCTCTAACGAACCACAACATCATAAAAATCGACAACTTGGGCGACAGGCGGCCGTGCCTCGTAACGATTTGTAATTACGACGAATATCAGGACGGCCGACAACTACCCGACAAACAGACTGACAACTACCCGACAACTACCCGACAAACATACAAAGAAGGAGAAGAAGGAGAAGAAGGAAAAGTAACTGCTACCGCAGTTACTGGCCGTAGAGCGCCAATGGCAAAGCAGATGGATTTGCCAACCGACATGGACCCGGACCTGGAGCACATCCGCCAGACGTGGAACGCCTACGCCAAAGACACCGGCAAGGCCCAGGTTCGAAAACTGACCAGGGATCGCCGCGATCGCATCCGGCAGATCATGGACGACAACCACTACACGATGGCTGAGTTCGAAGAGGCGATGGCGAAGGCCAATCAGTCCGATTACCTCGTCGAGCAGCCGTGGTTTAGCTTTGACTGGCTTTGGAAGGAGGACAGCAATCTCAGCAAGGTTTGCGAGGGGCGCTATGGGAACGGGCGCCACGCGGATGACCGACTCTCGAATGGTATGACGCCTAAAGAATATCAGGAATACGTTTTGAACGGAGGACGGTGAGATGGATTTTCAGAAGAAGCGGAAGCCCGGTGAAGCGGCGTATATGCACTATCTGCGCACGGGCGACATCTATGGGCAGGCAGAGGGTGCCGTGATCAGGGGCAATGGCGCTGCGCCGGAAAATCCCATGGGGCTTGATCTGTTCCTGGAACAATCGCGCAAGTTGCAGCCGCCAAGCGGCAAGGACACCAGCGACCCATGGTCTGCCGAACTCGTGACGAAAACGCTCTGGAGCAACCCCAAGATCACGAACAAGGCGTGTGATGAAGGCTGGATTTGCGGCCTATGGGATTTCGTGCGCGACAAGCACCGCCTGCCGAAGAACCACGAATTCGACAAGCTGCGCCGCGATGCCGATTACGTTCGAGAATGCGCCGCAGGACGCGAAAACCTTGGCGCCATGCACGGTTCTCTAGTCGGGATTGCCAAGGCGATGATGGAGCGCCGCCACAAGCTCGCACAGGAGTTCAAACGATGACCTCCGTAACGCTCCGCAAATTCTCCGGCCACGCCGCCCGGTGCCGCGACTGTGAGTATTTCCACGCGGAAACCTACGGCCTGGGCGATAGCGTCACCAAGAACGTGTGCAACTGCCCGTGCAACGAGACGCCCATGCGCACCGTCAAGCCCGCCTACATCTGCAAGTGCGCGCACTTCAAAATCTGTGAGGGACAGAAGACATGATCGAACAACACGAAGACGAAACCTTCAGCCAGTACATCCGCCGCCTTGCCAAGCTCATGGAAGAGCAGGACGTAGATTATTTCACGCTGGTAACCGCGTTACTCGAATGCTCTGACCAGATCGAACTGCTCGAAGCCCAGATTGAGCGCGTGCGCCACGAGCTAACCGCCAAAAACTACGTCATGATGGGGGCGGGGCGATGAAGGACGAATACGTCACCGGCGCGATTGCAATCGCAATGCTCATGTTCTTCATTCTGTTCTTGATCGGCTGGCACCAGCCGGTCAAGGCGCACGACTGGTATTCGCCTTACTGCTGTTCCGGCAAAGACTGCGCGCCGGCCAAGGTGCACATCAACCGTGACGGCTCGGTTACCGCCCGCAATCAGTACGGCATCGGTCGGTTCTTTCCGAAAGACTTTAAGCCAAGTCAGGACGGGCGCTATCACGCCTGCATTCACCCAACGCTTGGCCCGCGCTGCCTGTACGTTCCGGGAGGTGTGTGATGCCAACCTGTAAGGACTGCGGTGGACCCACCGCCACCAAACAGCTCTGCCAGCCCTGCGCCGTCAAATACTCCAACAAGCGCATGAAGGCGCTTGGCAAGGGCAAGCTCACGCCAGAACGAAAAGCCGCCTGGTATCGCGAGCGTCAAAACAACATCAACCTGGACCGCGAGCTAAAGGGCGCTGCGCCGTCCAAGGTTCCAATCGTAGACCTCGCTTGGCTGAAAAGGCCAATGCCATGATTGCCGCCCTCATCCAATGGATCAACGACCAGATCAGCTTTGCCCTGCTCTGGTTGTTGGAAGACGACCATGACGACACAGATTAAGGGCTACAAGCTCAAGGACGGCAAGTTGGTCAAGACAGAGACCCGCAAATCTGTTAGCGAGCGCATACGACAGAAGAAATCGAAGCGTCAGAAAGTTGTGCGTCGAACCCCCGGAGGCTGACAATGCACAACCTAGAGCTTCGCATCTGCAACTGGATCCTCGTGTCCGCCAGCATGTTCCTGTCTGGCTATTACGGTTACAGCCTCATGCTTGGCGAGATGCCCTTCGCGGCCATTATGTTCGCCGTCTGCGCCTCCGTCGCCTTCCTCGTCTCCCTGCTCGTCCGCCTGGCAAGCCTCCGCTTCCAGCGTGGTGAGTGGGTGTCATTTGTCATGGCCAGCGTCATGGCGGGTATTGCGATCTTCTTCAACATCGTCAGCGACTACTCGTCGGCCACCATCTTGCGCGACCACTACATGACATCGGTGTATAATGACAATCGGTTGCATGAGAACGCCGTCGCCGAAGTCAAACGCCTCGAAACAGCAATGGGGAACCTCCGTGCCGAAACAGCATGGCGCACCAAATACGAAAGCCCCGAAACCTACGAAGCCCTCATCATTGAGCAAAAGCAAAGAACCGATCGCGGCGCCAATATTTACGCCCGCACCAAGCAATGCACGGACACAACCCTCGCCATCTCAGAGCAGGTTTGCCGGGAGATCGCTCGTCTCGAAGCTCAAAAAGCTAATGCAACCCGTCGTCAGGTTATTCTCGCGGAACTGAAAACCCTTGGCGAGCAGCTGGAAGTCGCCCGCACCGAGGCCGAAACCAACAAGCGAATGACCAACCCAGCGCTGGCCCAGACCCGCGCGATCACAAGCTGGTTTATGCTTGACCGTAACAGCACCGAGGCCACGGATTGGTGGGGCGGCAAGTCCATCATGCTCTACCTGACCGTCCTGCTGACCGGCCTGATCACAATTCTCGGCTGGGAACTTGGCCAGCACCGCGCTCCCACCGTTGCAACACCGCCGCCAGAGCGCCCCCGTAACCGCTGGATCGCCGCCGACGGTTATGACCCCCAGCCAATCCCTCTGCCCGCCTCAGAGCCGCCACCGCTCCCGCATGGACATCACACATCTAACACGGTTGTTTACGCCAAGACCGCCAAAGGACACGACAGCGAGGCCATCAACCGCTTGATGCGCGAGCTGGAGCAAGACTTCCCAGAACTCGCCCAGCGCCATTAGTGCGTGCGTTAACATAGGAGACACCTATGCGAACCACTTGGGAACCCGACCACGATCACGCGCTGTTGGCCCTTCTCAACAAGGGCCTGACCTTCAGCCAGATCGCCAAGGTGTTCCGTACCACGCGAAACGCCGTCGCCGGCCGCGTCTATCGCCTCCGACAGCGGTTGCATCCACCATCATAACAATGAATTTCGTTCATCTGAGCGCACAAAAAAAGGCGGCCCGATCAGGACCGCCCTCTTTCTTACGCTGCCATATACTTTTTCGCCCGCGCTTCCGAAATGTCGAAAGCCTTGGCCACGGACTTGATCGTCGGCCGCTTGCCCGTCCGATCCACTTCGCCGTCAACGTACCGTCTCACCTTCTCGGCAAACGTCACGTTCCGACCGCTCGCCCCAATGTGCAACAGCACCGCGCCGCCAATCAGCAGCACCAGGGGGAGCAACCAAGGCGTAAAGTGTGAGATATGCCGCTGGGAAACCGGCAACGCCTGCGCCAGCGATTTGGCTGATGCATCTACTTCCCACAACTCCACCTTGGTCATTGCCGCCAGCATCGCCTGAGCCTGTTCGATCTCGCTGCGAAGCGAAGCCAGCCGCTTATGCGCCGAAGCACAACGCGGCCACATCTCAGGCCGGTGCCGTGTCGGATCATATGATGCGTTCTGTATCACTGACCCGTCTGGCATCCGAATATCGTCAACGCATTCACGTTGTACGACCGCGATCAGGTTCTCGTCTTTGATGATGCTGCGCACCTCTTCAATCCGAACCTTATCAATGCTGGTGTCGATCCGCCGCTTTTCCTCAGCCAAGGCCCGCTTCATCAGCGAAGCCTCATGTTGCTGCGTTACGCGATCGATCGACATCGTGAAGCTGAAAGCCATTGCCGTCGCCAGCAAAGCAACCACCCCCACGCACGACAACACTTTGCGTTCGCGCCAGGTCTGAGAGATCAAACCCACCGCGATCACCGTGACAAACCCCGCGACAATCGCCGCAGCAATTGACGGGTCAAAGTAGGTGCCCGTCTTGTCGTGAAGGTTAATCACGTTCATAGCGACATCGGTTCCAAGCGCCCCGACGCCGCCAACCAGAGCCAGCTTATGGCCCGTGTTCCACTCAATCATTGTCCCACCTCCGATTAAGTTCCTGCTTGATTGCAGGGGATGCCCCACCCCGTAGGATGGGGACACCGCTACAATCACTGACCGCTATGCCAGCCTTTCCATTGATCCCACTTGGCATTCCAAGCAATTTCAATCGCCTCACTGAGCGAATAGCCTTGTGCCAGTAACGACTCGACCCACTTCAAACGCATAGCGATGGTTGGATGCATGTGGTGGTTGCTCATTGCTCGATGTCCCATGCCAGAGCCGCCAGAGCGACTGTTAGAACCGGTACGATACAGGTGAGCACCACCAAGATTGTCGAAGCCATCATGTTCCCATCTCCTTGCTTGCGATGATTTGAAGATAGATTACGTCTGACGTAATGTCAACAGCAGAATTGCCTTGATCTCATCTTTTTTTATATTTAATGTCTGAATTGTTGGTTAGTAGCAAAGGAGCCACACATGGCAAAGCTAGGTCGCCCACGTAAGTACGAAGGCAACGAAACCCGCGTCACCATCCGCCTCGACGAGGACGAGCGCCGCCGCGTCAAATACTACGCAGGCGTGGATGACTCATCCATGACCGAGATTGTGAACGTCGCCCTGCGGCATTACCTCAACCGCCGCGACGCTCTCAACCGTCGGGGCGCAGCAAAATGACAGCAGACATATCCATGATGCAACAAGCGATCAGGGATCATCGAAAGCACGTCAAAGACGTTGCCCTGACACTCGCCATTGGAGAGATCAACCGGCTAACGGCTCAACTGGCCGACATGAGGTCAGCTGAAGTGGAGCCACTGCAACGCACAATCGAGGGCCAGCGGTTGCAGATCGAACAACTTGAACGGCATATCAGAGGGTCAGAATGAAACTCACAACCCGCCAGCTCGCCCACAGGACAGAGCAGAAGCTAGAGACAATGGTGCCCAAGCACGCCTTCAACGTCTCCCACACGTCCACCAACGGCGTTGCCATCAACGTGATCTTCGGCGGCAAAGTTCACGAATACGTCGGCGGAACGTCATGGACATCGTGCGACATGACCATTCAACAGATCGCCAGAGACTACATAGCCGCAAAGATGGGAGCGCTTAGCGGTGGCTGAGATCGTCGAAAACGGCCTCGTGCCCGACAACATCCAAGAGCGTGAGCGGCATTGGCACCGCCGCCACGCCGCCTTACGGCTCAGACGGACCACAACCCACACCTACAGGGAGATCGGCGAATTTCTCGGCGTTTCACAGTCAAGAGCGAGGGAGATGATTGTAAAGGCCGAGCGGGAAGAGAGGCGCAACCTATGCAGCCCAATCGAAGCATGGATCGGTCGCGATCATGCGGACATGTCCAGCATCGCCTGGCACATGAAGCGCCGAGCCAATATCCGCCACACGCCAAACGCCAAGACCCAGCGCCCGCCGCGCCAACCAAAGCCACCAAGCGCAGACAACAAGATCAGACGCCTTGAGGCCAAGATAAGAGCCCTCGAAGCCACGAAAGCCAGCCTTCTAGCGGAAAACAGCAACCTTAGATTCAAATTGCAATTGGCACCAGACTACGAGAAGCAACGCGACGCCGCCGAGGCCCGTTGCATGGACTACATCATAGAACTCCAGGAGATGAAGCAATATTGCATGTTGCTCGAAGAACGCCTCGGAATACGGCACGCCAGCCGAGAGCGCGCCATGACCGTCCTGCACCAGAAAGGAATGAACGATGAGTGATAATGCCAAGAGGAAATGTAAAAATTGCGCCTATTGGGTATCTGACAACTTAGAACCCGGCGAATGCAGAAGACACGCCCCAACTGCCGTGAACTATGCATTGTTGGCAAAGCAACTCTTCGAGAGTTGTGCATTGGAGGATCATTCTGATCTGTATGTTGCTTGGCCTGTAACGTTGTGCACAGAATGGTGTGGCGATTTTGCACCGAAAACCACTTGACGAATACGCACGAATAACACAAAACCAATAGGTGGTGTCGCGTATCCGTGAGGGGGATTGATGCGTGACAGTGGATAGTCTGATCCAAAAGGTGACCAAGTATCTTAGGCAGGGTGTGCTTATCGCCCTGCTTTTCTGCGTTGGTATCGTCGTCATCAAAAGCCTTGGACTCGACATCCCCATCAGAGCAGTGGACCACATAACGCTGGCATACCTCGCCGGCGCCTACTGGCTTACTAAGTGATCTTAGTTCACTTGAATGAAATCAAAATTCAAGAGAGTACCAAATGGCAAACGGACACGGAGGGAAGAGACAAGGGGCTGGCAGAAAGCCAGAGGCGCTGACCATTGTCACCCGAGAGCTGAAAGAGACCATCATGCACGCCCTTGATGCGTCTCACAAAGACGGCGGCTTCGGATACCTCAAGGAAGTTGCCAAGAAAGACCACAAGACATTCTGCGCGCTGCTAGGCCGCATTCTTCCGCTTCAGCACGCCAACGACCCTGACAACCCGTTTGAACCTGGCCAAAACATCACCATCAGGCTGACCGGACCGAATGGCGCAGACGATTGATATCCACATCGTCCCTAAGCTGATCCCGATCTTCGAGGGATCGGCTGACGTGCGCGCCGCTTATGGTGGCCGTGGTTCCGGTAAGACACGATCCTTCGCCCTGATGACTGCCGTTCGCGCCTGGATGTGGGATATGCAGGGCAGGAATGGCATGATCCTTTGCGGTCGCCAGTTCCAGAACTCGCTTGAAGATAGCTCGCTCGAAGAGATCAAGGCCGCCATCCGCACTACGCCATGGCTCGCGCCGTTCTTCGACATCGGTGAACGCTACATCCGCACCCGCTCAGGCCGCATTCATTACAGCTTTACCGGCCTCGACCGCTCAATCGACAGCATCAAATCCAAGTCACGGATACTGCTCGCCTGGGTGGACGAGGCCGAACCCGTCACTGATGAAGCGTGGATGAAACTCATCCCGACGCTGCGCGAAGAAGACAGCGAACTCTGGGTCACGTGGAACCCCGAGAGCAAACGCAGCGCCACGCACATGCGCTTCCGTGAAAGCCGCGCCGACGACCGTGTGAAGGTCACCGAATGCAATTGGCGCGACAACCCCTGGTTCCCGTCGATCCTGGAGCGCACACGCCAGCGCGATCGCCTGGACCGCCCCGAACTCTATGACCACGTCTGGGAAGGCGGTTTCCGTGAGGTATTCGAAGGGGCTTATTATTCACCCCAACTGGCCAAACTCTCCGAAGATGGCCGTATCTGTGACATCGGACCTGATCCTGACTTGCCTGTCCATACGGTCTGGGATTTGGGCATTGGCGACAGTACGGCGATCTGGTTCTGGCAGGTCATCGGAAACGAAATCCGAGTGATCGACCACTACGAGGCCCACGGACAGGGCTTGCCCCACTATGCAGCGGTCATCAAGGCGCGCGGCTACAAGCCCGGCGACGACTGGGTGCCGCATGACGCCCGTGTCAGAGAATTGGGGACGGGTCGGACCAGGGTCGAAACCCTCCGCGGCCTAGGTCTGTCGCCCAGGCTCGTCCCCAACCATAAGGTGGAAGACGGCATTAACGCCGTTCGGGAAACGCTGCCGCACTGTTGGTTTGACCGCACGCGCTGTGACTATGGCCTCGACGCCCTGCGCCAGTATCGAGCCGAGAAGGTCGAAGAAAAGGGCGTGTTCCGCGACAAGCCATTGCACGACTGGACATCGCACACAGCAGACTCGTTCCGCTATCTCGCCATGGCTTGGCGTGAACTCCAGCCGGCGCGCAAGAAGGTCGATCCTATTAAGGAACTTCTGAAGCCGATGACCTTCGACGACATGATGGAAGAGCTTGAATATGAGGACGTTGATTAATGTCCAAGCTCTACCACGGCGCCCTGTCGACGGTCTCGACGACCAACAGCTCCACGACGCCGCTTGCCGGCAGTGGGGTGTTCACGGGCGATTGGGAAGATGTCAGCCAATGGCCTGATACGGTTGTTAGCGTCACAACTGACGTGGATGGCATCTATTCGGTCCAATACAGCCCCGATGGCACCAACGTAGACAGCACGCTCACCCGCTATTATCAGACGGCCGGGATCAATGTGCCGCATCGGTTCACGAACACCCGCCGTTACATGCGGGTCGTTTACACCAACAACGGCACGGACCAGACATATTTCCGCCTGCAAACCACATATGGCAGCCGCCACCCGCTCAACGTGCCGATTGATGGCACCGTGTCGCAGGACTACGACGCGACCGTCGTGCGTCCGACAGATTACCACTATGAGGTGGCACAGGGCGTCCGGCAGGGCCACCGGACATTCAATAAGTTCGGCTACAACCTCGACGTTGATACTTCTGAAGAGGTGATTTCATCGTTTGGCGGTACCTACACGCCGCCGACATCGGCCACCACGTTGACGATCGCGTCCACCTCAACGGATGATGATGGTGACCCAGCCGGCACGGGCGCCCAACTCATCCAAATCACTGGCATTGATGCCAACCGTAAATTTCAGCAAGAGACAGTCACGTTGGATGGAACCACCAATGTGGTGACGACCTCGACGTGGCTTGGGATCAATCGTGCTGCCGTGGCGCTGGCTGGCAGCGGCCAGGTTAATGCCGGCACTATCAACATCACGGCAACCACAGGCGGAGCCACGCTCGCGCAAATTCCGACCGGACACGGCACGACACAACAGTGCATCTATCACACCCAGCTTCAGTCTGTGGCGCTAGCTGATTGGTTGTGGATCAACGTGAATAAGATCGCCCCTGGGACAACGCCCACCGTGACGATCAAGGGTATCGCCTATAACCCCACCTCCAATTCCCGGTATGAGGTGTTCCGCGCCAATATCGACACAGCGGTTGAAAACACCGTGTCGATTAACCCCGAGCAACCGTTCGTGCTTTCGCCCGGCGACGTGTTTTACCTCACGGCTCTTTCCGACACGATCAACACCATTGTCACCGCCCGCTTCTCGCTGATCGAGGTGCAGCAGGCCCTTTACGATGCGGATAGCTAATGGCTGACCAGAAGAACAACCCCGACGTTGACATCAAAGAGGTCGAGCGCCCGCAAACCAAGCCTCGGACCTCGAGGTTCTGGCTGCAACAGCTCCAGATCGCCGAGAAGGAACACAAGGAGTTCTGGGAAGCGGGCCAGAAGTTTGAGAAACGCTACCTCAACGACCGTGAGGGCCACCACCGCAAGGCGATGGCTCGCCGCTTTCAGATCGTTTACGCTAACACTGAAACCACAATGTCGGCGCTCTATGCGCGCCAGCCTAAGCCCGATGTGCGCCAGCGGTTCACGCAGGCCAAGGACAAGACCGCCCGCACCATCGCCGAAATGCTCGAAAAGTCGTTGATGTTCCTCATTGACACGACCGAGCATGACAAGGTGAACCGTCGCGCCGTGAAGGACATGGCGCTTGCCGGCCGTGGCGTGGTCCGCGTCTGCTACGAGGCCGAAACCGGTGACGACGGCATGGGCAACGAGATCATCGTCCGCCAGATGATCCGCGACGAACACGTGTATTACGGCGACTTTTTGCACTCTCAGGCCAAATCTTGGTCTGATGTCTGGTGGGTGGGATTCCGCCACCATTTCACCCGTGCCGACCTCCGTGAAATGGATATCCCAAACGCCGACGACATCCCTCTGGACTGGGCGCCAGACGGGTTCGGCAACAAAGACTCGGAGATACCCGAGGACTTGAAGCGCGCCGAGGTCTGGGAGATTTGGCACAAGCCCAAGAAAGAGCGCCTTTGGGTTGTTAAGGGCTATCCGTACATTCTGCGTGTGGACGAAGACCCATACAACCTCGAAGGCTTCTTCCCGATGGCGGAGCCGATCCAGGGCGTGTGGTCCAACTGCTCGTTCGTACCGCGCAGCCCGATCGTTGAGTATGAAGACCAGATTGACGACCTTGACGAGATCACTGACCGCATTAGCCGGCTGACAAAGGCATTGAAGCGCCGCGGCGTCTATGATGCTGCCGTCAAGGAGCTGGCCCGGCTCGCCAAGGCATCGGACAACCAGTTTATTCCCGTCGAGAACTTCGCGGCCTTCATCCAGGGCGGCGGGTTCCAAGGCGCATTCCAGGTTGAAGACCTCCAGCCCGCCATTGCGGTTCTTGCCGGCCTTTATGAGCAGCGCCAACAGCTCATTGAGACGATTTACGAAGTTACCGGCATCAGCGACATCATGCGCGGCCAGAGCCAAGCCAGCGAGACGGCGACGGCTCAGAGCATCAAGGCGCAATACGGCAGCGCCCGCATCAAGGAACGCCAGCACGATGTGCAGCGGTGGATCAGGGATGGAATGCGGATCAAGGCCGAACTGATTGCCGAGCATATGCAGCCTGAAATCCTGATGGAGATGACCGGCGAAGAACTGCCGACGATGGCTGAAGTGCAGGCGCAATACGCTCAGATGCAGATGCAGGCCATGATGATGGGCCAGCAACCGCCGCCACCGCCTGATGTGCTCACGATCGACCAAGTGGTCGAGATCATGCGCAATGACCGGCTGCGCAGCTACCACGTAGACATCGAAACCGACTCGACGATCTTCGAGGACGCGGCGCAAGAAAAGCAGGACCGCACCGAACTGCTGCAATCCATGGCGACATTTATGCAGGCGTTTATGCCGCTTGCGCAGATGGGCGGGCCACCGATGCAGAAGCTCGGCCTCGACATGCTCGAATTCGGCGTTCGGGGCTTCAAGGGCGGCCGGCAGATGGAAGATAGCCTTGACGAGATGCGCCAGGCCATCGAACAGGCCGCACAACAGCCGCCCGAGCCGCCGCCGCCTGATCCCGCCGTTGAGGCTGAGAAGGCCAAGGCCGAGTCGATGCAGATGAAGGCTGAGATCGACGCCCAGAAGAGCCAGATGGACATGGCCAAGACGCAGGCCGGCGTCGAGGCGGAAATGGCCAAGATCAACGCCAAGGCTCAGGCCGACGCGATGAAGACCGAGCTTGATATCGAGCGCATGATTGCAGATGCCCAACTGCGGGATGAGGGGCCGCCAAACTAATGCTGCCATACGACATCACGCAACACCTCAATGACAACGCCCGTCAGGGATACGGCAACTTGGCCGACCCGATGAAGATGGCGTTGGCGCGTATGCTCATGAACATGCCGCCTGAGTATCGCAATCAGCTGTTGATCTCGGACACGGGGCGCAACTGGGATCAACAGGTCGCGGCTGCTCGTCGGCATGGCCTAGACCCGATGACCGGCAAGCCCGGTGTGCTTGCGCCGTGGGGTCGTGGCAAGCATCACGGCAAGGCGGCCACCGCGATCGACTTCTACAAGCCCCGCCCGGACGCACTGCGCTGGATGCGCCAGAACGCGGAACAGTACGGCCTACGGTTCCCGATCAAACAAGACCCTTGGCATATGGAATACACGGGCGACGTTGCTCCATCAGGCCCGCAAGGTGCTGTTGGAGCCGCTGGACCGGCCCCCGGCACTGGCCCCGCCCCTGGCTCATTCAGGGCCGCTCAAGAGGAAGGCGCGGCCTTTGGTCAAGCCCTACAGGGAACGCCGCCCATTCCAACGATGGCGCCAAAACAGCGTGATCCTGTAATCGCCCAACTGCTCAAAGACTGGACATACGGAGTGGACGGCCTTGGCTAGAGAAACCTACGTTTTACGCGACGGCAAGCTGATCCCAAAAGCTGAGGCACCGCCAAGGGGCGGGCTTCAGTACGTGCCCGACATCGCGCCCTTCGAGACGCAGGACGGCACGCATATCTCAGGCCGCCGCGCTCTGAGGGAATACGAGCGGCGCACGGGGACGCGCCAAGTTGGTAACGACATGAGACCACCGGGGAGGGACTAATGGCTGACGAACCTACGACACGCAACGAGGCAGGCGATCTGGAACAGGTCGATGATCTCTCGAAGATGATTTACAGCGCGATTGACGGGCCCGAAGACGAGCCCGAGGTGATCGAAGCTGAAGCCAGCGAAGAGCCGTCAGACGGCCCGCTGCGCGACGAAAACGGGCGCTTTAAGGCGAAAGAAGAAACCGCCGAAGAAGAGCCTGAACAAGAAGAGCCTGTAGAAGCGGCTCCAGAGGGCGAAGAGCCCGAGGACACCGAGCTAGAGGCTTCTGATGAGGCGCCTGACGAGGAACCCGAACGTCCCGCATGGGACGACGGTCACTTCCGTGGTTGGGAGCCCGAACACCGAGAGCGGTTCAACGCCCTGCCTCCAGAGCAACAGCAAGTTGTGATGGAATTTAAGGCAGCAAGTGATGCCGCCCTCACTCGAACGGCCCAAGAGTTTAGCGAGTTCCGCAAAACAGCTGAACCTCTGGTCCAAGCCGCCCAAGAAGTTCATGAGATTTTCGCCGCCTCGAATTTGAGCCCTGATCAGGCTCTGAAAGGCTATGCGGGCATCGAACGGACTTTGAGCTATGGCACGCTTGACCAGAAGATGCAGCTGCTCGGACAAATCGCTCAACAATACGGGATACCGCTCGATATTTCGCAGGCCGTGCCTTGGGACGCTGATCTTGATCAGCTCCGCGAGGTTCACGACCGTGATAGCCGCCTTGCCCAAGAGCAGAGTGAGACCGCACAGCTTAGAGCTAGATTGCAACAACTCGAGCAGCAGCAACTCCAAACGCAGATTCAGAGCTTCGCCACGGCATCCAATCCTGACGGCAGCCCAAAGTACCCTCATTTTGATGTGGTTAGGGGCACGATGGGGCAGTTGATGTCGTCTGGCCAAGCTCAGAGCCTAGAGGACGCTTACGAGAAGGCAGCGAAGCCGATTGAAGATCGCATCGCCGCCGAGATCGCAGCGCGTTCCGCGTCTACGGTTGCTCGCCAGCGCGAAGCTGTTGAAAAGGCAAAACGAGCTGCACCGTTGAAGAAGTCGCCACAGCCCGCCCTAAACGGCCACCGGGTTGAGCCGACCAATATCGACGATGCGATCAACGCTGCTCTGGACCAGGCCGGTTTTTAAACCATCAGGAGCCTAGACAATGGCAACGCCTAACAGTTCGTTTTCGGACATCATTACGACGACCTTTCAGGGGTATTCCGGGAAGATCGCCGACAACATCACTAACCACAACGCCTTGCTTCGTCAGATCGAGCGCAAGGGCAACATGATGCCGGCCACGGGGCGGTCGATCGTTCAAGAGATCGACTTCGCCGAGAATGGCACGGTGCAATGGTATACGGGCGCCGAGACGCTGGACATCTCCGCAAGTGAGACGTTCACGGCGGCCGAGTTTAGCTACAAGCAGCTCGCCGGTAACGTGGTCATCAACGGCCTTGAAGAAGTCCAGAACAGTGGCCGTGAGGCGATCCACAACCTCGTCCGCGCCCGCATGACCAACCTGGAACGGTCTCTGAAGAACACCGTTGCAACCGCGCTCTATGCCGATGGCACGGGCTCGGGTGGTAAGGAGTTCGGCGGCCTTCAGTTGCTGGTTGCTGATACCAACACCAACACCGTTGGCGGGATCTCCGGCAACACGTACTCGTGGTGGCGGAACTACGTCTATGACTTCTCCACCAACGGCGTAACTGCCTCGGCAACGACCATTCAGACGGCCATGAACACGAGCTGGCTGAATGTCATTCGTGGCTCAGACATGCCTGACATGATCGTCGCTGGCACGACGTATTACACCTATTACTGGGACAGCCTCTTGGCCAACCAGCGGTTTACGTCGGACAGCGAAGCCGGGGCCGGGTTCACCAACCTCGTTTACAAGGGCAATGTGCCGGTCATCTTCGACGACCAGTGCGCCGCCACGCGGATGTACATGCTCAACACGGACTACCTGTTCGTGCGTCCGGCAAAGGGTCGTTGGCTTAAGCCGCTGCCCGATAAGTCCTCAGTGAACCAAGACGCCATGGTCATGCCGATCGTTCTGGCTGGCAACATGACGACTTCTAACCGCAGCCTCCAGGCCGTGATCACCGCCTAATCTAGCTACAAGGAGAAAACGGCTATGACTTATCGTTCTGACAGTGAATACGTCGGCCACCCGCCGATTACGGACCTAAGCACATCGGCCAAGGTGCCGGTTGGTACGATCATCAAGGCTCACGATGATGATGGCGGCGGTGCCGCTGAGTTCATCTATCTGCAAGGTGTGGCCTCGACCATTGCGGGCTCGATTGTTGAATATAATTCGAGCTACCAGACCGGCCTTGCAAACCTTGCCGCTGGCGTTCCAAGTCCGCTTGCAGTCGCCATGGCGGCTTGCACCGCGTCCTATTACGGTTGGTATCAGATCGCAGGCGAAGCGACCGTCGCCAAGGCGTCTGGCGCATCGTATGCGGCAGATGCGGCCTTCGGTGTCTCGGCTGGCTTGGCAATCGCAGCAGCAAGTACGCTGCGAGTAGCCAACGGCGTTGTCAACACGGCGGCCAGCGGCGCTTCTGCCGTTGTTGAAGCCACCGTGATGATCAACCGGCCGGCTGGCCCGTCGTCAGACTAACAATAGAGCGGCGGGGCTTCGGTCCCGCCGTTTCACGGGAGGGGATATGGAAAATCACGATTTCATGGTTGAACTGCAAAACCCGCATGCATCGGCGCCGCTGCAGGTTGCCGTTACGTCCAACGTCACGTTGGAGGGCATTAATCGCAACGTTGCGGTGAATTCAACGCGGGGATTTAAGTGGTTTGCGTGCCGGGATGCGTTTGAAGAACGCGCCCTCATCGTCGGTGGTGGTCCGTCGCTGGCAGATAACACGGCCATGATCCGCAAGATGGCTGAAGACTACGTTGTGATTGCCGTCAACGGCGCATCTAAGTTCTTATCAGAGCGCGGCATTGAGGTTGATTTTCAATTCATCATTGATGCACGGCCTGAGAACGCAAGCCTGATTGACCCAGACGCTCATAACTACATGCTCGCCTCGCAGTGTCACCCGGCGCTGTTCAATCTGGTGCCCGAGGCCCGCACCGAGATGGTGCATCTCAACTCACCTGACATCGAAGACAACTTTTCGACCGTCCAGCGCAACGCGGGCGGTTATACGCTCATTGGCGGCGGTGGATCGGTCGGCAACAGTGCGCTCTGCCTTGCCCACGCTATGGGGCATCGTGATCTGCATGTGTTTGGGTTCGACAGCAGCGTGAAAGGCGAAGAACGTCACGCCTATAGCCAGCCAATGAACGATGATGAACCGCTCATGTATCAGCGCTTTGGCGATCGCGCCTATTGCATGAGTTTTACGATGGCGGTCCAGTATCAATACTTTTTCGTCATTGAAGATGCGCTTAAGCGAATGGGGACCAAGGTTACGGTTTACGGCGATGGCATTCTGCCCGAGCGCTGGCGCATGAAACAAAAGGCGGCAGCGATGACCGAGGCCGAGAAATACGCCATCGTGTGGGAGAGCCCCGACTATGGGCGGATGTCACCTGCCGAGCAGATCGTGCACGTCATTGATGGCTGGCTGCCGCCGGGCGCCGACGTGCTTGACCTTGGCTGCGGGGCGGGTCGCGCTGCGGTGAAGCTCACCGAGAAGGGCCACAACGTCCACCTGATCGACTTCGTTGAAAACTCGCGTGACGAAGCGGCCATGGGCTTGCCATTTACGAAGGCAGACCTGTCAAAACCCCTGCCAATTTCAGCCGAATACGGGTATTGTTGCGACGTAATGGAGCACATCCCGCCCGGTGAAGTTTCAAGCGTTCTTGAAAACATTTCCAGCGCCGTCAGTCGCGGTTGCTTATTCCGTATCGAGTTCGAGCCGGACGGGTTTGGCCCGGTCCTCTTGGGCACGCCGCTGCACTTGAGCGTACATGACAACGTTTGGTGGAGCGAAGAGCTGGCCCGTCACTGGCCGATCGTTCACTACAAAGGCGACGGCATCTTCACCGTGGAGAATGACTAATGGCAACCTGCGACGTTTACAAAGGCCCGATCAAGCTCGGCAGCGGCACCGCAACCAGTGGATCTGCAACCATCTCGTCTTATACCTCGACCGGCGTGAAGGCCGAAGACCGCGTGAATGTCCAGATTGCGATCACGTCGAGCACCAACGTGGGCGCTACGTTCCGCGCCCGTGTCATCACCGACAATGGAACGTCACTGGTGCTGTCAGAAGCATCACCGTACACAACCTAAGAGGGGGATATCATGGATCAACAGGCACTCAGGGAACTAGAGGGTCCGGGGCGGCTCCGCGCCACGTTCTTCTTTGATGAAGACCTTGGTTATGAGGTTTGTCAGGTGAAGATCGTCGGCGACCCGTCCGACATCATCTATAAGGTCAAGCCTGACGTGATCAACCGTTTCCCGAAAGAGTGGGAACTGTATCAGAAGCAGGCCGGTAAGCGTACCGACGAAGTGATCGAAGGCACGCCGATCCGTGAGGTGCCGGGCGTCGATCGCGATGCAGCGGTTGTGCTGCGCTACAACATGGTGCGCACGGCGGAAGAGTTCGCGTCCCTTGACGAGCAGACGGCGCGCGGCTTCGGGGCGGGTTATATCGAGATGTGGAAGGCGGCCAAGTTGTTGGTCGAGTCCAAGACCCGCAAGGCCGAGACGGACCGCATTGCCGAACTTGAAGCTAAGTTGGCGGCGCTTGAAGACAAGCCCAAGCGTGGCCCTGGCCGGCCGCGCAAGGAAGAGAGCGAGACGCTCGATATTTCTGACAACGTAGCCTAACGGAGAGCGCGGTGAGCCTTCTTTCGATGATCCAACAGGTAACCGATGAGATCGGCTTGCCGCGCCCCACACAGGTCATTGGGACCTCCGACACCCAGGTGCGCCAGCTTCTTGGCCTAGCCAACGCTGAAGGCCGGGAACTGGCCCGCCGGGGCTACTGGCAAGAGATTACCAAAGAAACGACTTTCACGACGACGGCGACAGAAGAGCAATCCAACGTGTTGCCGTCTGACTTCGATCGCTTAATTGAGGGTAGCGTCTGGAACCGGGATCAAGGCCGCAAGGTTGCCGGGCCGCTCACGCCGCAACGCTGGCAGGCGCTTAAGACAAACCTCTATCAGTCTGTCTGGGACAGCTTCCGCATCCGGGGCAGTTCGTTCCTCTGTCAGCCGGTGCCGACCGCTGGCGAGACTTGGGCGTTTGAGTACGTCTCGCTTAATTGGCTGACCAACGCCGCCGGCGACACCGAATACGCCGCCTGGCAGTCCGATGACGACGTGGGCAAGCTCTGCGAATGTCTGATGGGGCTTGGCGTCAAATGGCGGTTCCTGCGTGAAAAGGGCATGGATTACAGCGAAGCCTTCCGCACCTACGAGATGGAGCTAACGCAGCGCCTCGCGAACAACGGCGGGATGCGCATTCTCGACCTTGAGACGGATCAAGGCACCTCGACCGTGTTCGATCCTTTCACACCTGAGAGCAATTGGACGCTATGAGCACAGAAGATAGGCGCACCGTTAATATGGTGCATTATCCCAACAAGGACGCAAGCGACCCGAATGCGCTTGACGAATACCTCGATGCGATCCCGGTGGATGCGATTGACGCCACTGGAACACCAAGCTCATCAACTTATTTGCGCGGCGACGGAGCATGGTCAACGGTGGCAGGCAGCGGCGGTGGCGATGTCAGTAAAGTTGGAACGCCCGTCGACAATCAAGTCGGGGTTTGGACCGGCGACGGTACGCTTGAGGGCACGAGCGGCTTAACGTATGACGGCAGCGCGTTTGGTGTTACGGGCAATATAACCGCCACTGGCACCGCCAATGCTTCTGTTGTGTCGTCTGGAGTAGCCGACACAACGCAAGGTGTTGTGCAGGTTTTTGGAGGGTCTGGCGACGGCGAAGGCGGCATTGTCGATATTTACAACGACGCTGTTAACGATGGAACGAACGAATATTGGAGGTTGTTTGCCGACGGCAACGGCGACCTTCAGATGGGTAATAATAACACTACTAATATGTTTGTTCTTACGTCCGATGATGAAATCGCGACGACTGTGCGCACAACGATGGCGCTCGGCACGATTGCTGAGGATGCGCTTTTTGGACAAACAAGCGCACTGCGTATTCGCGATGTATTCAGTGAAGCCGGCTCTGGTACGGACGGCTCTGCAAACGAATGTGCCTTGATGGTTCAGGTCACATCGGACACAACGTCATCTGCTGCTGATTATCAGAAAAACGCGGCCGCTTTTTGGAATATTCAAGTTGATCCATCCGATACTGGCACACCTATAGCGCGCGATTCAGTCGGGTGTGACATGCGAGGCTATATTGCAAACACGAATGCGACAGGCCGCGTGTGGGGCGGCTATGCGGAGGGTCGTATTGTCGGCGGTGGAACGGGTGACGGGCAGGCCATCGGTATTGAAATCCTGATGGCCAACGAAGGCACAGAACAAGCGACGCTAGAAACGAACACGCAGAAAGTCGGACTTTTGCTTGTTGGTAATGGAACTAACCCTTGCACGGCCGCGATCTACATTACCAATTCGGCGTCGTCTGGCGCATGGCGCAAAGGCGTCATCGTAGACACGACGGCCATTGAAAACTCATCAGACATAACTTTTGGCCATAGTGATGCATCGTTTGAAATTGCTCGGACGGGTGCTGTTGGCTGCCTGTCAATAGCGGCTCAAACTGCCGAAATAAGCAATGGGTTCACTGTTGCGGGCCTGCCGGCTGGAGTGGCTGGTGCGATTGCGCGCGTAACGGATGCCAGCTCGCCAAGTGTAGGATCAACTGTTACCGGCGGCGGCGCGGCGGCGGCGCTGGTTTGGTATAACGGTTCCAACTGGACAGTTATCGGAGTTTAGTCATGGACTACAAAGCTGAAATTCTTGATCCAAACAGTAACGTGACGCGGACCTTTGAAACCGACAATCTGGAAATGGCAAAAACCGCCACGCGCAACTATCCGCCTGGATGGAGAGTGAGGATCAAACCAAGATGCTAATGCGCGCCCCATTACGAGCAAACCGTAACCGCCAACAGGTGGTGCGACAAGCAACCGTGCCCGCGCCGGTCGGCGGCTGGGATGCCGTCAGCCCTTTGGCCGCCATGCCCGAGGATCACGCTACGCAGTTGGATAACTGGTTTCCGCGCCCGGGCTACGTCGAAGTGCGCCGGGGGCATCGGTATCACGCTTGGGACCTGGCGGACGCCGCCGGTCCGGTCGAAACGCTCATGGTCTGGCAGGGCAAGTCATCGTCTAAGATGTTTGCCGCTTCGGTCGACGCCGTGTTTGACGTGACAACGCGCGGCCAATCGACAAGCGAAGTCGTAAGCTCGTTGAATGATCCGTATCTTCAGTGGGTGAACTTCACCAACACCGGCGCGAACTACTTGTATTTCGTCAACGGGATTGATGCGCCGCGCCACTACAATGGGACCACCTGGGCCACGCCGTCAATCTCGGGCATCACGGCGGCTAATGCCGTGCACATCAACGTTCACAAAAAGCGCATCTGGTTCACGATCAAAGACAGCACGAAGGCCGCCTATCTCGCCACGGATGCGATCGCCGGCGCTGCCACGGAATTTGAGCTTGGCAGCAACTTTGATCGTGGTGGCTACCTGATGGCCATGGCGACTTGGACACGGGATGGGGGAAGTGGCGCGGACGATTACGCAGTATTCATATCGTCGCGCGGCCAGTTGGCAATCTATCAAGGCACCGATCCCGACAGCGCGGTTACATGGTCGCTGATCGGTGTGTTTGATATTGCAGCCCCGATTGGACGCAGATGCTTTGAACGCTGGGGCAACGATCTACTGGTGATTACCGTCGAGGGCGTTTACGCGCTGTCGTCGATACTCTCGGTAGATACATCCTCACAGCAACGCCTCGCGATTACGCAACGCATTACCAACGCCATGACCACTGCGGCACGGTCTTACGCTAGCAATCAGGGGTGGCAATTGTGTGTCTATCCAAAAGGCACGCAGCTGATTTTGAACGTGCCCACCGAAGAGTTCGTGTCAGGCAATCAGTACGTGATGAACACGCTGACGGGCGCTTGGTGCCGGTTTACGGATCAAAATGCCGTCTGTTGGGTGAACTACAACGACAACTTGTATTTTGGCGGACTGGCGGGCGCTGTCTATCAGGCTGATACGGGCTCGGCTGACGTTGACCAACCCATCACGGCGATCGGTGAGACGGCCTACAATGCCTATCGCGATCCGGGCCGCACCAAGCGTTGGACGGCAATGCAGCCGCTGGTGATCTCAACCGACCGCAATTTCCCGCAATTGGGCATCTCAACGGACTTTCAGAGCGTATCCAGCCTGTCAACGCAATCGGTGACGGTTTTCGAGACATCTGGCGTGTGGGACGAAGGCACGTGGGACTCGTCTCTGTGGGCTCAGGATGCTTCGCAGATCAGCGACTGGACCAGCCCGCCAGCGTTTGGAAAGTTCGGCGCTGTGCGGTTCCAGGCGCGCACGGGCACGTCTGAAGAATCAGCCGAGTCGGCGCAGTGGGGGATTTCGGAATGGGGCGATCCTTGGTCTGACGAGGACTTTAGCTCAGACGAGGTGATGCGGATCAATGGCTTCGTTCTGACGTATGAAACGGGGGACTACTATTGACCGTTTTGATTTACGGCCACGACGATCAGGTGATGCAGTGGTTGGCGATGCAAGAGCCTGACGGCGCCATCCCGATCGGCCGCCAATGGGCGCTGGGAATGGTGGATGATTACGGTCGTTTGGGCGGGGCAATCACGATTGTCCAGACGAGTGCGGCGGGGGTGATGCTCGGCATCGAGTCCAACGGATTGCTGACCCGTCAAGTTATTCGTGACGTTTTTGCATTCGTGTTCGGCCATTTGGGCGCGAGCCGGTGCGAAATAGTGACAAAACGCACGAACAAGGTTATGAAAAAGCACGCTCCGAACTTGTTGGGCTTTCGGTTCGAAGGTGTGCGTCGTGATTACTATGGGCCTGGCGATGATGGCCTAGCCTTTGTCATGCAACCGCAAACCTGTAAGTGGATCGACCATGGGAAGTCTGTTCGGATCAGCGCCTAAGCCGCCTAGCGTGAAAAGCCAAGAGAGAGCATTCAATCGCGCCGCAGACGCAACAGTCAATCGCGGCTGGGAGTCAAACCGCCTTAACCAGGAAGGTGCGTTTGGCGGCGGCGTCACATATGACCGCGACACGGGCACGCAAAAGACGACGCTTGGCACTTTTGGCAACGAGGCAGCAGCCAGTCTAGCGGATATCGGACAGAAGTATTACGGCCAAGCCGGGCAGGGTGTCCCGGATAGCATGGGTGCGTTCAATCAGGCTTGGGATATGTCCCGGCAAATGATGGACCCGCTGTTTGCTGACCAAACGGCCGCCAAAGAGAACCAGCTTCGCAACCAAGGGCTAGTTCCCGGGACAAAAGCCTATGACACGGCGTTAGCGGCGCTTGGCCGTCAACAGGGTGATGAATATCGACGGACGGCGCTTGGCCTTCAGAATCAAATGTTCGGTCAAAGCCTACAGGGTCGCCAGCAGACGATGGCCGAATTGACGCCGGGCGTTAACGCTTTTGAATACTTCGGAAGGCCGCAGGTCACCCCTTATTCGCAGATCAACACCGGCGGCACGTTTGATGCGCCGGGGGCGATGCAAAGGAACTATCAGCAGGAACTCGCCAACTACAACAATCAGCAAGCTGGTTGGAGCGGGTTATTGAAGACCGGACTTGGCCTTGCAACAGCACCACTAACCGGCGGGCTGTCCTTGGCTGGAATGGGTATGAACCTTATGCAAGGCAACCCGTACAACTACGGGGCGAGTTGGGCACCGTCTGTTACGAGGTTCGGCTAATGGTCACAACACCCGAACAGCTCGCGGCTCTGCTTCGCCAAGGCCAACAGATGGAGCGCGATAGCGCGTCTTATCTGCAACCGCCACGGCAAGGCGCGATGCATTGGTCGCAAGCTCTTGCAGGCGTGCTCGGTGGCGTCGGCGGCAATTACCTGCAAAACACGGCAGCAAGCCAAGAGGGCGAGCAACAGCGCCTTGCCGCCGAACTCCTTGGCCAGATGTACCAGTCAGGCGATGCCTCCGCTGCCATGCAGAACCCATGGGCCGCGAAAGAAGCACGGCAGTTCCAGGCCCAGGCGCCACAACGTGAGTTCCAACAGTGGAAGATGGGGCAGGCCAAAGCCAACGCCCCGCTGGAGCGGCAGCTGCTGCAAGCAAGGATCGAAAAGGCGCAGCGCGCCGCCGCTGAAGCTAATTCAGGCGATCCGCGCTTTGGCAAAACGGGAGCGATTTTTCAAGACCCTCGGACGGGACAATACTACACAGTTCAGTTTGCTGACGATGGCACGCGCAAGATCAGTCCACTACAGGATGAACTCACGCCAGCCGGTTTGAGCGGGCGCGCGGCGGCCGACAAAAAGCAGTCCGTGATGGAACGCGAGTTCGAAGTTAAAGGCCGTCAAGGACTGTCCAAGGCGGCCTCTGCCATTGAAGCCGCCGAGCGCAGTGACGCTAACGTATTCCGCACCCTGGATAACCTAGAGAGACTAGCATCGCCCTGGACAACTGGATTCAAGGGGACACTTGGAGCTTACATTGCAGGGTCACCGGCAAGCGATCTTGCGATCGAACTTGATCAGATCAAAGCCAACCTTGGCTTTGCTGAACTCCAGGACATGCGGGCCAATTCGCCAACGGGTGGCGCCCTTGGTGCCGTTTCGCAACGCGAGCTTGATCTTCTCACGCGCGCACAAGTTGCGCTTGATCAAGCCCAGAGCTTGGGACAGTTCAAGTCTGCGTTGAAGCGAATTCGCCAAATCAAAAAAGAAGGTGCGGCCGCTAGACGGCGGGCTTGGGAGCGCGATGTTAAAGCGTTTGGCGCCGAAAACGTACCGTCTCCATTCGCGCAAGGTGATGAAGGCTATCAGGCCACGCGGCCGGAACCATCGCCAACCGCTAACCCGCGCCTGAATTTTGGGCAGCAGGGCGTTAACCCTTACAAGCAAAAATACGGGCTTGATTGATGTCAGACCTTGATCGCATCAAAAACAACGTGGCCAAAATGGTCGCGCAAGGAGCGCCCGAAGCCGATATTGACGGTTACATTGCCTCGGAAGGTTTTACGATTGATCAAGTGCGGGCGCACAAGGTAACGCCCATACAAGCCGCTCCTGATCCGACGACGGGCGAGATTGTTGAAGACGTTGCAAAATCGGCTGGCATTGGGTTGGTTCAAGGCGCGCTTGGAGTTGGATCAACCTTTGGCAATCTTGAGGCGCTGGGGCGTGCCGGCATCAATTATGGGGCTGGTGCGCTTGGCTACAAAGGCAACGTTGTTGATCCTGAAACCGTTATTCCAGATTACAACGATTACAAACAGGCGGTTGAAGGCTTCACGGGTGAGTTTTACGAGCCCAAAACGACGGCTGGCAAATATGCTAGAACAATAGGCGAGTTCGCCCCGGCAGCAATCGGTGGACCTGGTGGGCTTGCCGCACGTGCTGCCCGTGTTGCGGTTCCAGCGGTCGCATCAGAAGGCGCTGGCCAGCTTGCAGAAGGTACGGGCTACGAAGGTGCGGCACGCGTTGCCGGTGCCGTGGCGGGTTCTTTGGCGCCATCAGTTGCGATGCGAGCGCCCGCCAACGCCATACGGTCCAACA
>Ga0222719_10000476_pt1 | contig 39912 bp, 39 predicted proteins | sample C33_34DmetaG_FD_165039 | JGI IMG/M metagenome (GOLD analysis project Ga0222719, IMG submission 165039) | Estuarine water microbial communities from San Francisco Bay, California, United States - C33_34D | ecosystem: Environmental > Aquatic > Marine > Unclassified | place: USA: California... | reverse complement strand
CAGCTGAAGAAGCACCAGCAGCTGAAGCAGCACCAGCAGCTGAAGAAACACCAGCAGCTGAAGAAGCACCAGCAGCCGAAGCAGCACCAGCAGCTGAAGAAGCACCAGCAGCTGAAGAAGCACCAGCAGCTGAAGAAACACCAGCAGCCGAAGCAGCACCAGCAGCCGAAGCAGCACCAGCAGCTGAAGAAGCACCAGTAGCTGATAAAAAGGAATAGTTTTATTTTTTAAATGAATAAAGATGAATTAATAGTCATAGGAGTTATTACTGGAAAACATGGTATAAAAGGCCTTTTAAAAGTTAAATGGTTTACTGAGGATGCTGAAGGATTAGAAAAATATAATCCTATATTTTTAAGAGATGGAACTAAACATATTTTAAAAATAAGATTTAAAAATAAAGACCAAGCAATTTGTTATATAGAAGGAGTAGAGAACTCTGAAGGTGCAGATTTATTAAAAGGAAGACAAATTTATGCAAAAAGGTCAGTTTTTCCTGAACTTGAGAGAGATGAATATTATCAGAGTGATTTGATTGGATGTAGAGTGGAAAATAAAAAGGGAAAATTTTTAGGAACTGTGTCGGCCGTATTGGATTATGGGTCTTCTCCTTTATTAGAAATAGATAAGGAGTTAGTTGTATTTAATAATGATAATTTCCCTTCGGTAAATATTAAAGAAAAAAAAATTATTACTAAATATGATTTTATTGGGGATATCCTTAATGATTAGTAAATGTTTTGAAGTCAATGTATTAACACTTTTTCCTGAAATGTTTCCAGGTCCTTTGTCCTATTCATTAGCTGGCAAGGCAATTGATAAAAAAATTTGGAGTTTAAAAACCATTAATATAAGAGAGTATGCTTCAGATAAACATAGAACTGTTGACGATGAGCCTTATGGAGGAGGTCCTGGCATGGTTATGAGGCCTGATGTTCTTGGAAAGGCTTTTGATGCAAATAAGCCAAATAATAAATGGAAAAAGATTATTTTAACTCCAAGAGGTAAACCGCTTACTCAAAAAATAGTTAAAGATATTTCTTCAAAACCAGGAGTACTTATAGTATGTGGAAGATATGAAGGAATTGATGAGAGATTCATTGCTTCAAGATCTTTAGATGAGATATCTATTGGAGATTATGTGTTATCTGGAGGAGAACCTGCAGCCTTAATTTTAATAGATGCAATAGTTAGATTATTAAGCGGAACTATGGGAAGTTCAGATAGTCTAATAGAGGAAAGTTTTGAAAATAATTTACTAGAACATCCTCATTACACCAGACCATATAAATGGGAAGGAATGAAGCCGCCAGAAGTATTATTATCTGGAAATCATGCGGAAATTGAAAAATGGAGAAAAAATATTGCGCTAGAAGATACACAAAAACGTAGACCAGAACTTTTAATTAGTGAAAAAAAATAAATTTAATGATAAGAATACTTTATTAGAGAGAGGATAAAACAATGAATATAATTGATGATATAGAACGCGAACAAATGAAGGAAATTAGTGAAAAAAGAGATGTTCCTGAATTTAGTGCAGGTGATACAATGAAAGTTCATTTAAAGGTGGTAGAAGGTACTAGAGAAAGAATTCAAATTTTTGAGGGTTTATGCATTGCAAAATCTAATAGAGCTCTAAATTCTACATTTACAGTAAGAAAAATATCCAATGGAGAAGGAGTAGAAAGAGTTTTTCCAGTTTATTCTCCACTTATCAACAAATTAGAAGTTGTTAGAAGAGGAGATGTAAGGAGAGCAAAGCTTTATTACCTTAGAGGTAGATCTGGCAAGAAAGCTAGAATAGCTGAGAAAAGAATGGATAATAAGGATACTAATAGTCCTAAAAGCACTAATAAAGAGGTGCCTGTTAAAGAAGAAACAAAAAAAGATAATAATGAATAAAGTATAGACTTGGCTATATAATTTAGAGGTATTTTTGTTTTGAAAAAGACTTTATTCGATAAAATATGGGAACAACATGTAGTTCATGAAAGACAGGATGGTAGTTCATTAATTTATATTGATAGACATCTTGTTCATGAAGTAACAAGTCCACAAGCCTTTGAGGGTTTGAGAAATAATAAAAGATCCTTAAGGCGACCTGACTTAACTCTTGCTGTAGCCGATCATAACGTACCTACTGAAAATAGAATTGATGGTATAAAAGATGATATCGCTAGAATTCAAGTTGAAACCCTAGAAAAAAATATTCAAGAGTTTAATGTTCCTTACATACCATTAATGGATTCTCGTCAAGGAATAGTTCACGTGATAGGTCCTGAACAAGGGTTTACTTTACCAGGTTGCACCTTAGTATGTGGAGATAGTCATACTTCTACTCATGGTGCATTTGGTGCACTTGCTTTTGGAATAGGTACAAGTGAGGTAGAACACGTTTTTGCGACTCAAACCCTCGTACAAAAAAGACCTAAGACAATGCTAATAAATGTAGATGGTAAATTAGCAGTAGGAGTTACAGCAAAAGATATAGCCTTAGGGATTATAAAGAAATTGGGAACGTCAGGTGGAACAGGATATGTTTTAGAGTATGCAGGAGAGGCAATTACTGATTTAAGTATGGAGGGCAGAATGACTCTCTGTAATATGTCTATTGAAGCCGGAGCGAGGGCAGGCTTAGTTGCTCCTGATAGTAAAACATTTGAATATATTAAAAATAGACCAATGGCGCCTAAAGGAGATCTATTTGAGAAATCATTAGAAGAATGGCAAATGTTGCCGAGTGATAAGGGCGCCCACTATGATAAAGAAATTAAAATAAATGCGGACTCCCTTGAACCGCACTTAACTTGGGGAACTAGCCCTGAAGATGTATTACCAATAAATAGTAAAGTTCCAGATCCAAATAATATTGAAAAGGAAAGTTTAAAAAATGCTATGCAAGATTCATTAGATTATATGGGTTTAAAACCTGGAATTCCTCTAACAGAAATAAAAATAGATAAAGTTTTTATTGGTTCATGTACTAATAGTAGAATAGAGGACCTAAGAGAAGTGGCAGTAATAGCAAAAGGTAAGAAAGTAAATGAAGCTGTAGATGCCATGGTAGTTCCTGGGTCTGGTTTAATAAAAGAACAAGCTGAACAGGAAGGTATTGCAGATATTTTAATTGAAGCCGGGTTTGATTGGCGTGAACCAGGTTGTTCAATGTGCCTTGGAATGAATCCTGACCAATTAAAACCCAAAGAGAGATGTGCATCAACTTCAAATAGAAACTTTAGAGGTAGACAGGGAAGAGATGGAAGAACTCATTTAGTCAGTCCAGGTATGGCAGCAGCAGCAGCTATTGCCGGTCATTTTGTAGATGTTAGAAATTTTAATTAAATATAGGCTTGAAAGTACATGAAATCTTTTAATAAATTAAATGGAATTGTAGCTCCTTTGCCCCAAGTTAATATTGATACGGACGCTATAATACCTAAACAGTTTTTAAAAACAATAGAAAGAACTGGATTGGGAAAACATTTATTTCATGAAAAAAGGTATGATCAATATAATAATCTAAATAGTAGTTTTATTTTAAATAAAGCACCGTGGAATGAAGCAAAAATTATTGTTGCTGGTGATAATTTTGGATGTGGCTCTAGTAGAGAGCATGCCCCCTGGGCACTGTTAGATTTTGGAATAAGTTGTGTTATTTCAACTTCTTTTGCAGATATTTTCTATAATAATTGTTTCAAAAATGGAATATTACCCATAGTTTTAGAAGAAATAAATGTTAATGAAATTAATGAATTAGCTCATGAAGGAATAGAAATTTCTGTAAATTTAGAAGAACAGCAAATTATTGCTAAAAACAAAATTTACAAATTTGATATAGATCCATACCGAAAACATTGTCTATTAAATGGGTTAGACGACATAGGAATAACGTTAGAAACTGAGAATAAAATTAACTCATATGAAGTAAAATTAAATGAAAATAAATGGCACGTGCCTGATAAAATAAAAACTAAATAGGTGATTTAATGAAAAATAGTAATAGAAAAGTTTTAATGCTACCTGGTGATGGCATAGGTCCTGAAGTAATGAAAGAGACTAAAAAAGTAATAGATTGGTTTGATAAGCGGCTTGAAGTAGGTTTTGATTTAGATGAGGGATTAGTGGGTGGAGCTTCATATGATAAACATAAAACACCTTTAACAGATGAAGTAATGGATAAGGCATTTAATTCTGATGGAGTTTTATTTGGTGCCGTAGGAGGCCCTGATTATGACAATCTACCTTTTTCAGAGAAGCCAGAGAGAGGTCTCTTAAGATTAAGAAAAGATTTAGGTTTATTTGCTAATCTAAGGCCCGCGATAGTATTTGATGCATTAGCAGACGCTTCAAGTTTAAAAAAAGAAATTGTATCTGGTCTGGATATTATGATTTTAAGAGAGTTAACGGGGGGTATATATTTTGGTGACCCTCGAGGCATCCAAGAGCTAGATGATGGTTCTAAAGTAGGAATTAATACAGAAGTTTATTCAACCAATGAAATCAGAAGAGCAGGAGATGTGGCTTTTGAATTAGCATCAAAGAGAAGAGGTTTAGTGCATTCTGTTGAAAAGGCAAATGTAATGGAAAGCGGGTTATTGTGGCGTGAAGAAATACAGAAGCTATATGAGGAAAAATATAAAGACGCAAAATTAGAACATATGTATGCAGATAACTGTGCCATGCAGTTGGTCAGAGATCCCCATCAATTTGACGTAATAGTGACTACAAATCTTTTTGGAGATTTGTTATCTGATATTTCTGCGCAACTTACTGGATCTTTAGGAATGCTTCCCTCCGCTTCATTAGGTGAGGTCAATGAATACGGTATTAGAAAATCTCTATTCGAACCTGTTCACGGAAGCGCCCCGGATATATCTGGACAGGGTAAAGCTAATCCTATTGCAATGATATTATCTTTTGCAATGATGTTAAGATATTCTCTGGATAGAAATGATGATGCTAATTTAGTAGAAAAAGCAGTTAATTTAGCCTTAGATGATGGATTAAGAACAGCTGATATAATGCAACCAGGGAAAACATTAATATCTACTGAGCAAATGGGAGCTGAAATATGCAACCGTTTAGATCAACTAGCCGTATAAAGATTGGAGTTGTTATGAGCTATAATATTGCTGTATTAGGCGCTACTGGTGCTGTTGGACATGAAATGCTTACTATCTTAGAGGAAAGAAATTTTCCCATAGATAATATCTATGCTTTAGCCTCAAAAAGGTCAGCAGGTAAAGAAGTTAGTTTTGGTGATAAAGTTTTAAAAGTAATGGATGTGGAGAAGTTTGATTTTTCTGATGCTGATATAGCTCTTTTTTCTGCAGGCTCTAGTGTTTCAGAAGTTTGGGCACCAATTGCGGGAGAAAAAGGTTGTATTGTAATTGATAATACTTCTTTTTTTAGAATGGATCCTGAAGTTCCTTTGGTAGTTCCAGAAGTAAACCCTGAGGCATTAGAGAATTATAGAAATAAAAATATTATAGCTAATCCTAATTGTTCTACTATTCAAATGTTAGTTCCTTTAAAACCTCTTCATGAGTTATCTATAATTAAAAGAATAGTTGTTTCTACATATCAATCTGTTTCGGGAGCAGGAAAATCTGCAATGGATGAGCTCTGGGATCAAACTAGAAAAATGTTTTTTAATGAAACAATAGAAAGTAAAAATTTTACTAAAAGAATAGCTTTTAATGTGATTCCACATATTGATAAATTTTTAGAGGACGGAAGTACTAAAGAAGAGCAGAAAATGGTTGATGAAACAAAAAAGATTTTAGATGGTTCTATCGAAGTTAGCGCTACGTGTGTTAGAGTGCCTGTTTTTATTGGTCATGCAGAATCCGTTAATGTTGAATTTGAGTCAAATATTAGTATAGAAGAAGTAAGAGATGTGCTTTCAGATGCTCCTGGGGTATCTTTAATAGATGACATTGAAAAAGATACATATATTACACCAATTGAATGTGTTTCTGATTTTTCTGTCTTTGTGTCGCGCTTAAGAATTGATCATACATTACCTAATGGCATTAACATGTGGGTAGTATCCGACAATTTGAGAAAAGGGGCAGCATTAAATTCTGTTCAAATAGCGGAAGAACTAATTAATAGAAAGTATATATAATGAAGGATAAACGAACTATAGATTCAAGACCGCTATCTCCTCATTTACAGATATATAAACCTCAAATAACATCTGTATTATCTATTTCTCACAGAATATCGGGAGTTTTTTTATCTTTAGGTTTGATAGCTATTTTCTTTTTTATATTTTTGTTAGCCATGGGTGAAGACAGTTATTTAGTATGGAAAATTTTTAGTAATTCAATCATAGGAGAAATAATACTTTTTGGCTGGGTTTTTGCTCTTTCTTTTCATATGTTTAATGGAATTAGGCACCTGTTTTGGGACTATAATATAGGGTTATCTCTAGCTGCTTCAAAGTGGTCTGGTATAATTGTGTGTTTAGCTACTTTAATTACTAGTATAGTTTACGGAATTATTTTATTAGGGTTAATCATATGAGTAGTGTTGTAAAACATTGGAAAACTCAGAGATATTCAGCATTAGCTAATTTAATACTAGCTATCTGGTTAGCTATTTCTCTATTGTGTATTCAAGAGTCTTCTTTTCAAGAAACTATTGAATGGCTAAAATCTCCAATTAATTCAATTTTTATATCACTTTTTTTTATTACTAGTTTTTTACATATGAGGTTGGGATTACAAGTTGTAATTGAGGATTATATACCTAATATTTTATTAAGAAAAAGGTTGATTATAACTATTAATAGCCTTAGTTGGTTATTAACAATACTTTCAATTGTATCAGTCGTAAAAATTATTATTTTTAACTAGGAGCGTAAAATGTCTAATGCCTATAATATTATAGATCATAAATATGATGTAATAGTAGTTGGAGCTGGAGGAGCAGGATTAAGAGCTACTCTAGGTTTAGCGGAAAAAGGTTTAAAGACAGCATGTTTAACTAAGGTTTTTCCAACTCGTTCTCATACTGTAGCTGCACAAGGAGGAATAAGTGCAGCGTTGGGCAATATGGGAGAAGATGATTGGCGTTGGCATATGTATGATACAGTTAAGGGAAGTGACTGGCTAGGCGATCAAGATGCTATTGAATATATGTGTAAAGAAGCAAATGCTGCTGTAATAGAATTAGAAAAATATGGAGTTCCTTTTTCTAGAACGGAGGAAGGTAAGATTTATCAAAGACCATTTGGTGGTATGACTACAGAGTTTGGAGATGGACCTCAAGCACACAGAACATGTTCTGCTGCTGATAGAACTGGTCATGCAATATTACATACTTTATATCAACAAGCTCTTAAAAATAATGCTGAGTTTTTTATAGAGTATTTTGCATTAGATCTAATTATGGAAGACGGTGTCTGTAGAGGTGTTATGGCATGGTGTTTAGAAGATGGAACTATTCATAGATTTTTAGCTCAGAGTGTAGTTCTTGCAACAGGAGGTTATGGAAGAGTTTATTTTTCTGCTACATCTGCTCACACATGTACTGGTGATGGTAATGCAATGGCTTTAAGAGCTGGACTTCCTCTGCAAGATATGGAATTTGTACAATTTCATCCTACTGGTATTTATGGGGCAGGTTGTTTAATTACGGAAGGTACTCGAGGAGAAGGCGGTTATTTAACTAATAGTTCTGGTGAAAGATTTATGGAAAGGTATGCGCCGCATGCTAAAGACCTGGCTTCAAGAGATGTTGTTGCGAGGGCAATGACTGTGGAAATACATGAGGGTAGAGGCGTAGGAAAAAATGCAGATCATATATTTTTGCACCTTGAACATTTAGATTCCGCGATTATAAATGAAAAATTACCAGGCATAAAAGAAACTGCAAAAATATTTGCAGGAGTGGATGTTACTAGTGATCCTATTCCTGTATTACCTACTTGTCATTATAATATGGGAGGTATACCAGCAAAATATACGGGTGAAGTTTTAACTGGAAAAGGGTCAGACAATAAAGATGTTATGCCAGGTTTATATGCAGTTGGTGAAGCGGCTTGTGTCTCTGTTCATGGAGCAAATCGACTAGGGTCAAATTCATTACTTGATTTGGTAGTATTTGGAAGAGCAGCAGGTATCCATTTAGGAGACTCCTTAAAGCCTGGTGCAACTCAAAGACCTATTAGTAAAAATTTAGGAGATGAGGCATTAGAAAGGCTTGATAGTATAAGATATTCTAAAGGTTCATCTCAAACTTCAAGCATACGTCTGGAAATGCAAAGAGCTATGCAAGAAAATTGTGCAGTTTTTAGAACAGGTGAAATTTTAGATAAAGGGATGAAAAGAATAAATAATGTTTGGGAAGAGTTTAAAGATATTTCTCTTACTGATAAGTCCATGATTTGGAATACTGATTTAATTGAAACTCTAGAACTTAAAAATTTATTAGAACAAGCTATGGTTACGATGGCTTCTGCTAGAAATAGAAAAGAAAGCAGAGGAGCACATGCTAGAGAAGATTTCCCTGATCGTGACGATGATAATTGGTTATTTCATTCTTTGGCTTGGGAAAAAGATGGAGTAGTTGAACTTGGTAGTAGTAAGGTTACATTAAATTCTTTAACTAATGATGTACAGAGTTTTCCTCCAAAAGCGAGAGTTTATTAAATGGTACAATTAACACTCCCAAAAAATTCTAAGGTTTTAAAAGGAAATTTATTTTCTTTAGAAGAAGATATTTCAGGAAAAAAAGTATTTAAAATATATAGGTATGACCCAGAGAAAAAAGAAAATCCTCGTTTAGATACTTATGAAATTGATCTTAACAAATGTGGGCCTATGGTTTTAGATGCACTGATTTATATAAAAAATGAACTTGATCCTAGTTTAACCTTTAGAAGGTCGTGTAGGGAAGGAGTATGTGGATCTTGTTCAATGAATATCGATGGAACTAATACTCTTGCATGTACAAAAAATATTAATGATGTGAAAGGTGATTTAAAAATTTACCCTTTACCACATATGAAGGTTATAAAGGACCTGGTTCCTGATTTATCGAATGCGTATAAACAATATGCTTCTATAGAACCATGGCTTAAAAGTGATTCTGAAACTAAAGATGGCCTTGAAAAAAGACAATCTCCGGAGGAAAGAAAAGAGTTAGACGGAGCATATGAATGTATACTTTGTTTTTGTTGTTCTACTAGTTGTCCGTCTTACTGGTGGAACGGTGACGAGTATTTAGGACCAGCTACTTTATTACAAGCTTATAGATGGATTTCTGATTCTCGAGATGAAGCTAAAGAAGAACGTTTAGATTATCTTGAGGACTCTTTTAAGTTATATAGATGCCATACTATTATGAATTGCACTAAAACTTGTCCAAAAGGATTAAATCCAGCAAAGGCCATATCAAAAATTAAAAAAGCAATTTCTGAAAGAACTTAACAATAGCTTTCTTTTGTAGTAATTGTTTTAGTCATGTTGTGGCTTTTTATAATCTTAGGTTTATTAATTCTAGTTTCCTCGGGCGATTTTCTAGTTAGAGGTTCAGTAGCATTAGCAAATATTTTTAAAATATCTCCATATATTATAGCAGCTACTTTTATAGCTTTTGGAACATCTGCTCCAGAATTATTTGTTTCAGGAATAGCTAGTTATTCGGGTCATCCAGCAGCAGCTGTAGGAAATATACTTGGCTCTAACTTTGCCAACGTGTTTTTAGCACTTGGAATGACGGTATTGATTGTATCTATTTCTACTCCTAAAAATAAATTTCCTTTAGAAATTAAGATACTGTTATCTAGTACAGTCTTATTTCTTTTACTTTTATATAACATATCAGTAATTAATTGGTGGATAGGAGTGCTTTTATTAGGGTTTCTCTTTTTATATATTATATATATTATAAAATACGATGCTGAAAAAAAAGCTGAAAGTAATAAAACGGAAAACTTATCTTTACCTAAATCCTTAACTATTTTTATATTAGGACTCGTAGGAATTTCATTAGGAGCTAATTTATTAATTGAAGGAGCTATTGAATTAGCTAGGAATTTTGGAATTCGAGAGACTGTTATAGGTCTCGGCGTATTAGCATTTGGAACATCTCTACCTGAAGTAGCAACTTCTATTATAGCGGCTATTAAGAAGGAAAATAATATAGCTATTGGAAATATAGTTGGTTCAAATATTTTTAATATTTTAGGAATTGGTGGTGTAACAATATTATTATCTGGTGATGATTTTTCCAAATTAAATAATGTTATAAGTGTTTATGATGTGATTCCTTTTATTTTGTCAACTCTTGTCATAGTCTATTTTTATAAATTTAATACTAATATAAATAGGACATATGGGTTAATATTTGTAGCTTTTTATATTATATGGATACTATCAATTTTTCTAAATTAGTATTAGTAAATTTAGATTCGATAGTATATTTATATTTACGGTAAAATTATATTTTTAATGGAGTGAAATTATGACAGTTGTTGGCCACAGAATTAATGGAAAAATAGAAGTTGAAGATAACTCTAGACTAGGAGACGTTTATAATCCTGCTACGGGTGAAGTAGAACGGCAAGTAGCATTAGCTTCTGTTAGCCAGGTTGACAGAGCAGTAAAGTCCGCGAAAGATGCTTTACAAGCTTGGAGTCAAACGCCACCAATTCAAAGAGCTAGAGTAATGTTTAAATATAAACAACTTATTGAAGAGAATATTGATGAATTAGCAGATCTTGTTGGAAGAGAGCATGGAAAAACTCTAGTAGATGCGAAAGGTTCAGTAATTAGAGGATTAGAAGTCGTGGAGTTTGCATGCGGAATTCCTCATCTTCTTAAGGGAGAATATACTGAGCAAGTAGGTTCCGGTGTAGATAGTTATTCTGTAAGACAGCCAGTTGGTATAGCTGCAGGGATAACACCATTTAATTTTCCAGCAATGGTTCCATTATGGATGTTTCCAATAGCTATTGCTTGTGGAAATACATTTATTTTAAAGCCAAGTGAGAGAGACCCTTCCTGTCCTATGAGACTAGCAGAACTATTAGACGAGGCTGGAGCACCTCCAGGCGTTCTAAATGTAGTAAATGGAGATAAAGAAGCGGTAGATGCTATTCTCGATCATCCAGATATAGGTGCAGTCTCTTTCGTTGGATCTACTCCAGTAGCTAAACATGTTTATTCTAGAGGTTCTTTAGCTGGTAAAAGAGTACAAGCTCTTGGTGGTGCTAAAAATCATATGATTGTAATGCCGGACGCTGATTTAGACCAAACTGTAGATGCACTAATGGGTGCGGCTTATGGGTCAGCAGGAGAGCGTTGTATGGCTATAAGTGTGGCGGTAGCTGTAGGAGATATCGGCGATAAATTAATAGAGAAAATGGCACCAAAAGTAAGCAGTCTAAAAATTGGACCTTGGGATGACCCTGAAGCTGAAATGGGACCAATAGTTACAAGAGAGTCTTTTGATAAAATTACTAATTTAATAAACCAAGGTGAAAAAGATGGTGCTGATATTATAGTAGATGGTAGAAATCTTACTTTACAAGGATACGAGAAAGGAAACTTTATGGGGGGAACATTATTTGATAATGTTAAACCTGGAATGTCTATATATGATCAAGAAATATTTGGACCTGTTCTTTCTACTGTCAGAGCTAAAACTTATACAGAGGCATTAGAGTTAGTTAAGGCTAATCCTTATGGTAATGGAGTATCTATTTTTACAAGGGATGGAGATACTGCCAGAGACTTTGCTTCAAAAGCAAATATTGGAATGGTAGGTATTAATATTCCAATTCCAGTTCCGGTTGCTTATCACAGTTTTGGTGGTTGGAAAGATTCCTTATTTGGGTCTAATAATGCCCATGGAATGGACGGAGTAAGGTTCTATACCAGAATAAAAACGGTTTCTTCGCGATGGCCTTCAGGAATAAAAGACGGGGCTTTATTTACTATGCCTATTATGAAGTAACAATTAGGAATATTTTTTGAACAATTCAAATACTGTATCTACTTTATATAAAAAATTAATAGAAGAAGGTACAGTAATTGAAGATTATGGCCAGTTAGATGCAATTAGTGCATTAGATAATTTATATACCCAAATTAATACCAATACTTATTTTAGAAATATTTTTTCTAGTAAAAAAAATATGGGAGTATACATCTATGGAAATGTTGGTAGAGGAAAATCCTATATAATGGATTTATTCTATAAACTTGTCCAAGATAAAAGGTGTATGAGGGTACATCAACATGATTTCATGAAAAATATTTATGAGAACATGAAAAAAGCCAGATTATCCAATAATAAAAATCCGTTAAAATTTGCAATAGATAAATTGATTAAAGATATAAATATATTGTGTTTTGATGAATTTGAAGTCTTAGATGTTGCTGATGCAATGATACTAGAAAGAATATATCAAATATTATTTAAAAAAAATATAAAAGTAGTTTTAACTTCTAATACATCTCCTTCAAATTTATATAGAAATGGATTACAAAGGGAGAGCTTTATGCCTTTTATAGAACTAGTAAAAAACCATATAGAAATTATAGAAGTATCTGAGGGTAAAGACTATAGAATAAAAAACCTTAATTCAGAGGGTATTCATGAGTTTCAGGATTTTTATCATTTACCAGTAAATAATATATTATCTGAAAAATTATTTAATATTTTAAGAAATGGTAAACAGGTTGAATCTATAGAATTGGAATATAACAAAAGAAAATTAAAAATAGAAAAAATTGCAAATAGAGTATCATTTTTTTCTTTTGAATATTTATGTAAAGCTAATTTATCTAATATTGATTATTATCAAATAGTAAATGTGTGTGATTGGATCATTATAAATGATTTACCAAAATTAACTGCAAAAGATAGAAATCAGGCTAAAAGATTTCAAATGCTTATAGATATTTTGTATGATAAAAAAATAGGATTAGCTTTATCCTCTAATATTAAACCTGAAGATATTTATATTGAAGGAGATGGTTTTAAGGAATTTAGAAGAACTGTTTCTAGAATTTATGAAATGACTAATAAAGAGTGGTTAAATAAAATAAAAAATAAACATTTTAAAAAATTAATTAGTTTATGATACTTATTAAAAATTAATTTCAAATATGTATGGAGGTAATGTGTCTAATCAAATAATTATTCCAAATATTATGCAAATAGGAGCAGGTGCAAGCCTAGAATTAGGAAATATAATGAATAGTATGGGATATAAAAACCCTTTAATTATTACTGACTCTATGATGGTTAAATTAGGTTATATATCTAAAATAGAAGAAAACTTGAAAAATAATAATATATTTGCGGATGTTTTTAAGGATACAATTCCCGAACCAACAGTCAAATCTATTCAGGAGGGAGTGGATAAGGTAAAAAATGGAAATTTTGATTCTATAATTGCTTTAGGCGGAGGAAGTCCGATTGATAGTGCAAAAGCAATAAGTATTTTGGGAAAATATGGTGGAACAATGAAGGAATATAAATTCCCACGTATTGTAAATGAAGTCGGCATTCCTGTTATAGCTATTCCTACAACCGCTGGTACAGGAACAGAAGTAACAAAATTTACAATTATAGCTGATGAAAAAACAGATGAAAAGATGTTATGTGTTGGAAAAGGTTTTATGCCTTCTGTTGCTATAATAGATTATGAACTAACCTTAAGTTTACCGCAGAGATCTACAGCAGATACTGGTATAGATGCTTTGACGCATGCAATGGAAGCTTACGTAAGTAAAAAAGCTAATACTTTTAGTGATGCTCAAGCACTGCAAGCGATGAGTTTAATAGCGCCTAATTTAAGAAAAGTATTTCATAATGGAGATGATAGAGAAGCTAGAGAAAAAATGATGTTAGGTGCTACATTGGCTGGAGTTGCTTTTTCAAATGCTTCAGTTGCTTTAGTCCACGGAATGAGTAGGCCAATAGGCGCATTTTATCATGTTCCTCATGGATTATCTAATGCTATGTTATTACCTTCTGTAACAAAATTCTCAATACTGGCAGCTAGTGAAAAATATGCAAAGTGCGCAAGAGCTATGGGTATTGCTCAAAAAGAGGATAACGATGAAGAAGCTAACAAAAAATTACTGTTGGAACTTGAAAATATAAATATAGAATTAAATGTTCCTTCTCCCGAGGAGTTTGGGATAAATAAAGAAGATTTCATGAATAATTTAGATATAATGGCGGAACAAGCTTTGGCATCAGGATCTCCAGCCAATAATCCTAGAGTTCCAGATAATAAAGAAATAATAAATATATATAAACATTTATGGTCGTAAGTATAAATTATTTAATGATTAAATATTAAGGCTTTCATATAGTGAATTTATAAGTATAAATAATATTAAATTAATAAAAAGGAATTATAATATGTCTAAATCTAAAATTGCACTTGTTGGTTCTGGAGCTATTGGAGGAACATTAGCTCATTTAGTTGGCTTAAAAGAATTAGGTGATGTGGTTCTTTTAGATATAGCAAAAGGGATCCCTGAAGGGAAAAGCTTAGATATAGCCCAATCATCTCCTGTTGAAGGATTTGATGTAGGTATGCGAGGAGGAAGTAGTTATAGTCTTTTAAAAAATTCAGACGTTGTAATAGTTACTGCAGGTATACCAAGAAAACCAGGAATGAGTAGGGATGATTTACTTGGTATTAATTTAGGCGTGATGAAAACAGTTGGAGAGGGAATAAAGAAATATTGTCCTAATGCTTTTGTAATATGTATTACTAATCCGCTTGATGCTATGGTTTGGGCTCTTCGAGCGTTTAGTGGTTTACCTGCAAATATGGTTGTAGGTATGGCAGGTGTATTAGATAGTTCAAGATTTAGATATTTCTTATCTGAAGAATTAAAAGTTTCTATTTCTGATGTTACTGCTTTCGTAATGGGAGGTCATGGAGATACTATGGTTCCACTAATCAGATATTCTTCTGTTGCTGGAATTCCTTTATCTGAATTAATAAAGATGGGATGGATTAGTAATAGTAAGTTAAATGAAATTGTTCAAAGAACTAGAGATGGAGGAGCAGAAATAGTTTCTTTACTTAAAACAGGGTCTGCTTTTTATGCACCCGCTACTTCAGCAATTCAAATGGCAGAAAGTTATCTAAAAGATAAGAAAAAAGTTTTACCTTGTGCAGCTATGTTAAATGGAGAGTATGGAGTTAAAGGAATGTATGTAGGTGTCCCTGTAGTAATTGGAAAAAAAGGTATAGAAAAAGTGATAGAAGTAAGTCTAGATAGGACTGAAAAAAACATGTTTAAAAAATCTGTAAAGGCTGTGAATGAACTAGTTACGGCATGCAAGAATGTAGATAAGTCTCTAGCATCTCATTATAGAAAAATAAAACTATAGTTTTATTAATAAGTTTGTTTCTTTAATATTTATAGTTTGAATTTTTCTTTTATCATGATAGATAAAGTTTATTATTATTTATAATAACATACTGGTTATAATTAATGAATATTCATGAATATCAAGCAAAAAATATATTAGCTGATTATGGAGTTAATATACCTAGAGGAAGAGAAGCATACAGTGTTGAAGAAGCTATTTCGGTCGCAAAAGAGATAGGCGGAGAAAAATGGGTTGTTAAGGCACAAATCCATGCAGGAGGAAGAGGTAAAGCAGGTGGAGTAAAAATAGCAGGTAGCATTAGAGAGGTTGAAGAAATAAGTAAGTCTCTTTTGGGAATGCAGTTAGTGACAGATCAGACTGGACCAGAAGGAAAAAAAGTAAATAAAATTTTTATTGAAGAAGGTATAAATATAATTTCTGAACTTTACTTGGGAGTAGTTTTAGATAGAAGTAATGAAAAATATGTGATGATGGCCTCGACAGAAGGAGGAACAGAAATAGAAGTTGTTGCAAAAAATACTCCAGAAAAAATATTTAAGGTTCAAATTGATCCCCTACTTGGAATACAGTCATATCAAGCAAGACAATTAGTTTTTAAACTAGGATTAAAAAAATCTATATCTAATAAAGGTGTAAAATTTATTTTGGCTTTAGCTAAAGCGGTTGAAAACACTGATGCTAGTCTTGTTGAAATTAACCCTTTAGTTATCACTGAAGATGATGTTGTGGCTCTAGATGCTAAAATGAACTTTGATGATAATGCTTTGTATAGACAAAAAAGTATTGAAATTTTGAGAGATGAAGATGAAGAGGATCCGAGAGAGCTTGAAGCTACTAAACATGATTTAAATTATATTAGTTTAGAAGGAAATATTGGATGTATGGTAAATGGTGCTGGACTAGCTATGGCAACAATGGATATTATTAAGTTAGAAGGAGGTAGCCCTGCTAATTTTTTAGACGTTGGAGGTGGGGCTAGTAAAGAAAGAGTAGAACAAGCTTTTAAGATTATATTTTCTGATAAAAAAGTTAAAGCAGTTCTCATTAATATATTTGGTGGTATAATGCGATGTGATGTTATTGCAGAGGGTGTTGTGGCTGCTGCTAAAAATATCGATATTAAAGTTCCTTTAGTAGTTCGTTTAGCCGGAACTAATGAAGAAAAAGGTAAAGAAATTTTGGATAACTCTGGTTTAGATATAATAAGTGCTGATAATCTAGGTGATGCGGCAAAAAAAGTAGTAAAGTCTATAAAGGAATTATAAATGTCTATAATGGTAAATTCAGATACAAAAGTAATTTGTCAGGGCTTCACTGGTGCACAGGGTACATTCCATTCTGAACAAGCAATAGCTTATGGTACAAAAATGGTTGCGGGTGTTTCTCCAGGAAAAGGAGGAAGTCAGCATTTAGATTTACCAGTTTATAATACTGTTGATGAAGCTGTCCATAATACTGACGCAAATACAAGTGTAATTTATGTTCCTCCTCCATTTGCAGCTGATGCTATACTAGAGGCAATTGATGCAAATATAGATTTAATAGTATGTATTACTGAAGGCATTCCTATATTAGATATGGTTAGAGTTAAGAATGTTTTAAATAATTCTAAAAGTAGGTTAATTGGTCCAAATTGTCCTGGTATAATTACACCTAATCAATGTAAAATAGGTATAATGCCGGGACATATTTGTATGGATGGAAGTATAGGAATAGTTTCAAGGTCAGGAACCTTGACATACGAGGCAGTAGATCAAACTACAGCTTGTAAGTTAGGCCAAACAACTTGCGTAGGTATAGGTGGTGACCCAGTGCCAGGAACTAATTTTATTGATACTTTGGAACTTTTTTTAGCTGATGATTCTACAAAAGGTATTATTATGATTGGCGAAATTGGCGGCTCTGCGGAAGAGGAAGCAGCCGAGTTTATTAAAAGTTCAAAGATAAAAAAACCTATGGTAGGTTTTATAGCTGGATTAAGTGCTCCTGAGGGGAAAAGAATGGGTCATGCAGGTGCAATTATATCAGGAGGTAGCGGAGGAGCAGAGGATAAAATTGAAGCTTTAAAGTCAGCAGGAGTATCAATCGCTTCTTCTCCGGCAACTATCGGGGAAGAGATGTTAAAAATTATATAATTTAGTTAGGGTTAGAAAATTTTGTTACCGCAGTCTCTAAATAAAAAAGTTCGTATTAAAGAATTAAAACAATTATATATTGCGTATAGTAAAGATAGAAGCCTAGTCAATATGGAATGGCAAGAGTTTTTTGACGATCTTGCTCCTGATGCGTGTAATTTTTTATCTGGTTTAGAAATAGATAATAAGCCTTATTTTCAAAAAAATAGGGATTTTACTTTACCTACAAACCAAGATAGTAGACTAGCTACATTAGACTCTATTAGAGCATTAATGTTAATAAGAGCTTATAGAGTAAGGGGACATTTAAAAGCTAATTTAGATCCTTTAAATATAACTAAATCTCTAGACCATCCGGAACTTAAGCCAGAAAGTTATGGTTTTGAAGAAAAGGATATGGATAGACCAATTTTTATTGATAATGTACTAGGGCTAGAGTCTGCAACATTAAGAGAAATTTTGGTTAATTTAGAAGCTACTTATTGTGGTACGATAGGTGTGCAGTTTATGCATATTCAAGATCCTGAGCAAAAAGCTTGGATGCAAAAGACTTTAGAAAATGTTTTAAATCAGCCTGATTTTACTGATATGGGGAAAAAAGCAATTTTTGAAAGATTAGTTGCAGCAGAAACTTTTGAGAGATTTTTAGATAGAAAGTATACTGGCACAAAAAGGTTTGGATTAGAGGGTGCGGAAGCAATGATTCCTGCATTAGAACAAATACTTAAAAGAGGAGGAAAGCTGGGATTAGAAGAAGTTGTAATTGGAACAGCACATAGAGGAAGGTTAAATGTTTTAGCTAATTTTATGGGTAAGCCTTTTGAAGCTATATTTTCTGAATTTCAAGGTAATTCATCTCAACCAGAAAATGTTCAAGGAGCAGGAGATGTTAAATATCATCTAGGAACATCTTCCGATAGAACTTTTGATGGTAAAAAAGTACATCTGTCTTTAACTGCAAATCCTTCACATTTAGAGGCCGTTAATCCAGTTGTGGTTGGAAAAGTTCGTGCTAAGCAAGATCAGAAAGAAGATTTAGGTCGTCGCAAGGTTGCAGCTCTTTTGATTCATGGTGATGCAGCTTTTTCTGGCCAAGGACTAGTTCCTGAGACTTTAGATTTATCAGAATTAAAAGGTTATAGAATTGGAGGTACAATTCATTTTATAATAAATAATCAAATAGGTTTTACTACCAATCCTGTAAATGCTCGTTCAGGACCATATTGTTCAGATGTAGCTTTAATGATTCAAGCGCCTATTTTACATGTTAATGGAGATGACCCAGAAGCTGTAGTTCATGCTGCAAGAATAGCAATTGAGTTTAGACAAAAATTTAATAAAGATATAGTTGTTGATATGTTTTGTTACCGACGTCATGGCCATAATGAAGGCGATGAACCGGCTTTCACACAACCTACAATGTATAAAGCTATTTCCAATCATCCTTCAACACGCGAAATTTATAGCGATAAATTAATCAAAGAAAAATTAATTTCAAAAGAGGAATCTGAAAATTTTGTAATTGATTGGTATGCTAGATTAGAAGAAGAATATAAAAAAGCTAATTCATATAAGCCTGCTAAAGCAGACTGGTTTAGCGGGGCATGGGAAGGATTAGATATAGCAAGAGAAAAAGGAAAAAGAAGAGGTGATACAAGTATAAATACAGATAAGTTTAAATTAGTAGGCCAAGGATTAACTAATTTACCAAAAAACTTTAATGTTCATAAAAAACTTCAAAGATTAATAGAGCAAAGAAAACTATCTTTTGAAGGTAATACACCTATAGATTGGTCATCAGCAGAAGCGCTTGCTTTAGGTAGCTTACTAGTTGAAGGCGTAAAAATTAGATTGACAGGACAAGACTCTGGAAGAGGAACATTTTCTCAGAGACACGCAGTACTAGTTGATCAAGAAAATGATAATAAAATTATCTTATTAAATAATATAAAAAATGGTCAGGCAATATTTGAAATAGTTGATAGTCCTTTATCTGAAGCATCAGTTTTAGGTTTTGAATATGGTTATTCCTTAGCAGAACCAAATGCTTTAGTTATGTGGGAAGCGCAATTTGGAGATTTTGCTAATGGAGCACAAGTTATTATTGATCAATTTATATCTTCAGGTGAGAGTAAATGGTTGAGAATGTCTGGGTTAACTCTATTATTACCTCATGGTTATGAAGGACAAGGACCAGAGCACTCTTCTGCGAGAATGGAAAGATTTTTACAATTATGTGCAGAAGATAATTTACAAGTAGTAAATTGTACAACGCCTGCTAATTATTTTCACGTATTAAGAAGACAAATGCATAGATCATTTAGAAAACCTGTAATAATATTTACTCCAAAATCTTTATTACGTAATAAGAATGCAGTTTCAAAAATTTCAGATTTTACATCTGGGTCTTGGTTTCATAGAGTGTTACCGGATCCAACAAAATCAAAAAAAGATAAAGTAAAGAGAGTGGTTTTATGTTCTGGAAAAGTTTTTTATGATTTAGTGAAGATGAGAGAAGAAAAAAAAATATTAAATATTAGATTGATTAGAATTGAGCAGCTTTATCCTTTTCCTGAAGATGCTGTATTGAGAGAATTAAAAAATTTTTCTAAGACTAGAATAATTTGGTGTCAGGAAGAACCTAAAAATATGGGTGCGTGGACATATATAAGTCCATTAATAGAAGACGTAATGATAAAAATTGGATCAAAACAAAATAGGTTATATTATGCAGGAAGACAGGCGCAAGCTTCTACAGCAACTGGATTATTTAGTAGGCACCAACAAGAACAAAATAAATTATTAACTGAGGCTTTACTTGAAAAAAAATAATTAATAAAAAAAAGTGTTAAACTTAAAAACGAAAGTTTATATTATGATAAAGTTCATTTTATTTAGGAAATATAAATGAAAATTCTTGTTCCTTCCTTGGGTGAGTCTGTTACAGAAGCAACAGTAGCTAAATGGCTAAAAAATACAGGTGATTTGGTTTCTAAAGATGAAGTTTTAGTTGAATTAGAAACAGATAAAGCAACACTAGAAGTCTATGCTCAATCAAATGGCATATTATCAGAAATATATATAAAAGCGGGACAAGATGTTGAAATTGGAGCTGAGTTGGCAGAGTTTTTAGAAAAAGAAAATACTGAATTAGAAGAAGTAACTAAAAGTATAAAGCCTCAATTACAAAATGAAAATGATATAAAAGAGGAAATTATTACAGAAGCTAAAAATGACAATAATTTAGAAAATAATAATGTAGAAACTATTCAAATTTCTTCAGCAGACATAAAACGATCAGGAGCAGGAAATAAGATTACTAAAAATGATATTGAAGAGTTTATTAATGGTGAAAATTTATCTCCAAGTCAAAGAAGGAAAGATAGATCTAATAAATTTGAGAGCTTAGTAGAATCTAATGTAGAAAATAAAGAAGTATTTAATTCAAAAAAATCCACGCGTGTAGCTATGACTCGACTACAAAGGACTATGGCAGAGCGGCTAAAATCCGCTCAGAATAACGCAGCAATGTTAACTACATTCAATGAAGTAGATATGTCTAATGTTATTAATATTAGAAAAATTAATAAAGAAAATTTTGAAAAAAAATATGGAGTCAAGTTAGGTTTTATGTCTTTTTTTTGTAAAGCGGTCGCTCTCGCTTTGAAAGATATAAAAATCATAAATTCAGAGATTGATGCCAATGATATTATATATCATGACCATATAGATATTGGTATTGCTTTAGGTGCACCTCAGGGTCTTTTAGTTCCAGTGGTTAGGTCTATTGATAAAAAATCATTTTTCGAAATTGAAAAAGAAATATTTAATTTTGGATTAGAAGCAAAAGAAGGAAAAATTACTTCTGATCAAATGACTGGAGCTACATTTACTATTACTAATGGAGGGGTTTATGGTTCAATGATGTCTACGCCTATTCTTAATCCACCTCAAACAGGAATATTAGGGCTACACCAAATTAAAGATAGGCCTGTCGCAGAAAATGGTGACATTAAGATTAAACCTATGATGTACATTGCATTGACTTATGATCATCGAGCGGTATCAGGAAAAGAAGCCGTATCATTTTTGGTCAAAGTAAAAGAGTTTATCGAGCAACCAGATAGAATGTTAATTGGTTTGTAATGGAAAAATTTGATTTAATAATTATAGGTGGAGGACCCGGAGGATATGTTGCAGCTATTTCTGCTGCTCAAAAAGGACTTAAAGTAGCCTGTATAGATAAAAGAAAAAGTTTAGGAGGAACATGTTTAAATGTAGGATGTATTCCTTCAAAAAGATTGTTACATTCTTCTAAATTATATAAAGAAATTATAAATGAATCAATTCATCATGGAATACAAATAAAAAAACCCACATTCGATCTTTATAAAATGATGGAAGGTAAAAATAATATTGTTGAAAAGTTAACAAAAGGTATTGAACACCTATTTAAAAAAAACAATATCAAATATATTATTGGCCAAGCCTATATTGATGGTAATAAAATAGTGATAGTGAATGATAATAAACTTAGTGCTGAAAATATTATTATTGCAACTGGTTCTAAGCCTTCTGAATTAAAAAATATTAAAATTGATGAAAAATATATAGTTTCTTCAACAGGTGCTTTAAATTTTGAGCAAGTACCAAAGAAATTAGCTGTTATAGGAGCGGGTTATATAGGGTTAGAATTGGGCTCTGTTTGGAGCAGATTAGGTGCTGAAGTAACAGTAATTGAATATGGTAATTCTATTGTGCCTTCTATGGATCAAGATATATCAAATAATTTTTTTAAAGAATTAAAGCAACAAGGTATAAATTTTATACTTGAGTCTGAAGTCACTAGCGCAAATGTCTCAAAAAATAAAGTACTTCTAAATATTAAATCAAGAGAGAATAATTTAGAAAATAAATCAATATTTGACAAAGCTCTTTTAGCTGTTGGAAGAACACCTACTACTAAAGGTTTAGGGTTAGATAATTTAAATATAGAAATAAATTCTAAAGGTTATATAGAAGTAAATCAATTTTATGAAACTTCTTGTAATGGTGTTTATGCCATAGGGGATGTGATTGAAGGGCCAATGTTAGCTCATAAGGCCAGTGCAGAAGCGGAAGCAGTAGTTGATATTATCAGAGGTAAAAAAGGGCAGGTAAATTATAATGCTATACCTGCAGTAGTATATACTAGTCCTGAAGTTGCGTGGGTTGGTAAAACCAAACAAGAATTAGATAAATACAATATTAATTATAAAGAAGGTAAGTTTTTATTTTCTGCTAATTCTAGAAGTAAAGTAAATGGAAATAGTTCAGGTATGGTTAAAGTATACTCTCATGTTGATTCAGATAAAATATTAGGAGCTCATATAATGGGAGAGCATGCAGGAGAGTTAATAGGAGAATTTGTTGTATCTATTGAAATGGGAGCCTCAGCAGAAGATATAGCTTTAATATGTCATGCTCACCCTACGCTATCAGAATCAATTAAAGAGGCATCAAGTATCGCTTCATATGGAAAAACTATTCACTCCTAATTTTATTATTTTCTAGGGTGAGCAGCTTTGTGAGTTTTGTGAATTATTTGTGAGTTCACAGCTGTATAGCCCTGAGTAGTAGATAAACTACTATGTCCTAGGAGTTCTTGAAGTGTTCTTAAATCTACACCTTTTTCAAGTAAATGTGTTGCAAAACTGTGTCTTAATGTATGCGGTGTTAAACTTTTAGGCAAAGATAACTTATTTCTAATTTCTTCAATAGTTTTTTGTACTTGACGAGCGCTTAATCTTTTTCCTTTTATTCCTATAAATAAAGGTGAACTTTTATCTATGTTTTGATGATTATCTAATAATTGTTTGATAGCTATTTGTGCGGTTTCTATTAAAGGAATTTCTCTAATTTTTTTTCCTTTTCCAACTATTCTGATAGTATCTAAATTTTCTACATCAATCCGATTTAATTGGAGAGCTTCACTAATTCTTATACCAGTTGCATAAATTAGTGTTAAAAGAGTTTTATCTCTTTGTCCAGTCCAATCCTTTTTTTCTCCTGATAGGTTTATTATATTAATTATATCTTCAAATGCTAATGGCCGTGGAATTTGTCTTTTTACTCTTGTTGCTTGAAGATTAAAGATATTCGTATTTTTAAGATAATCATTTTTGTTTAAAAACTTAAAAAATGATTTCATTGAAGCCTTGGCCCTTGCCTGACTTTTAGGAGATATATTATTATTTTTTATTTTTTGAGCAGATAACCAAGACCTAAAATCTCTTAAAGATAATTTTTCTAGGTTTTGTATACTGATTTTTTCATTTAAATGATTTTTTATAAATATTAAAAAATATTTTAAATCTATAGAATATGCATTAATGGTGTTGTCACTAAGTAACTTTTCTTTTTTAAGATGTTTAACCCATAAATTATATACATTCAGGACTTCTTTATCGCAATATGAGTCATCAATATATTTTTTTTCTTTATCCATAGATATTAGGTTATACTTTGTCCTGTCTTTTTCCAATCTTCTAGAAATGCTTCTAAGCCATTATCTGTTAAAGGATGGTTAATTAATTGTTTAAGAACATTAGGTGGAAGGGTAACTATATCAGCTCCCATCTTTGCAGCTTCAATTACATGTTTAGGGCTTCTAATACTTGCTACAAGTACTTCTGTGTTTAAGTTAGGATAATTAGAATATATTGTACATATATCAGAAATAAGTTCCATTCCGTCTAAACCTATATCGTCTAATCTACCAACAAAAGGAGAAATAAATGTAGCTCCAGCTTTTGCTGCTAATAAAGCCTGACTCGCTGAAAAACATAATGTAACATTAACTAAAACATCTTCATCTCTCAATGTTCTACATGCTTTAAGTCCATCCCAAGTTAATGGCACTTTTATAGTTACATTTTTTGCTATATTTTTTAATACTTTAGCTTCTGAAATCATATCATTGTAATTTGTGGCTGCAACTTCAGCAGAAACAGGACCTGGAACAATATCACAAATCTCTGCAATAACTTCGTTTATATCTCTTCCTGATTTTTTTATTAGTGAGGGGTTAGTAGTGACTCCGTCTAAAAAGCCACTTGAAGAAAGATCTTTAATTTCAGAAACATCAGCAGTATCAATAAAAAACTTCAATTTAACCTCCTAATTAATAATTTAAATATATAATTTATTATTTATAGTTTAAATATACTAAAAATAAAACCTATGATTTAATGTATGCTATGAATAAATTTATTTCTAACATGAAGATTAAAAGTAAAATAAAGAATTCTTGTAAGGTTTTACTTTTATCTCCGGGTAAAGGAATATATGATTATAAGTTAACTTATGCTTTAGAATTAGGTCAGATTGTATCTGTTCCATTAAGAAAAAATATTTATCATGGGGTGGTTTTAGGGGAAGGAACGCGAGGTTTCCCGGCATCTAAATTGAAAGATATTATCGAAGTTCATAGTTCATATATAATTTCAGGTGAATTATTAAATTTTTGCAACTGGCTATCTAATTGGTATATTTGTGATATATCTCATGTATTAAAGATGGTTATTCCTTCATCTTCATTTTTATTACCTATAAATACTAAAAAAGTTTTACGATTTAATAAACATTCCAATAGTAAGACTACAAATTTAGGAAAAAGGGTTGTTGAATATGTAAAAAATAATATTGATTTGACATCAAGTGAATGTTGTAAAGAGCTCAATATTAGTAATTCTGTGATAAATAAATTAATTAAAGATAATATCTTATCTAAAGAAGATATCAGTGATAATGAAATTCAAAAAATTAAAAATGAAAATATTCCTAAGCTTAATGCGTCACAAAAAAGTGCTGTAAAATTAATACTAAATAGTTCATTAGATAAAGATAGTAATACATTTTTATTAGATGGCGTAACAGGTTCAGGTAAAACAGAAGTTTATTTAGAAATTATCTCTAACGAATTAAATAAAAACAATCAATGTTTAGTTTTGTTGCCTGAAATAGTTCTTAGCAATTATTTTATTGAGAGATTTATTGAGAGGTTTAACTTTTTACCAGCAGTTTGGCATTCAGATATATCAAAAAAAGAGAAACATAAAATCTGGTGCAAAGTTTTTAAAAAAGAAATTAAGGTGGTTATAGGAGCAAGAAGCGCACTATTTTTGCCTTTTCAGAATTTATCCTTAATAATCGTTGATGAAGAACATGACTCTTCATATAAACAGGAAGATGGCGTAATTTATAATGCAAGAGATATGGCTGTAGTCAGAGGTAAATTTTCTAATTCAAAAGTAATTTTAGGGTCAGCTACTCCTTCTTTAGAGTCTGTTTATAATGTGCAAATAGGAAAGTATAATAAAATTATATTATCTGAACGTTATGGTGTGGCTAAAATGCCTCATATAACAATAGTGGACATGCAGAAAGAACGATTAAAATCAAATCAATGGTTAGCACAAGAATCAATTAAGGCAATACGACAAGCCTTAGATAAAAAAGAGCAAGTTTTATTATATATTAATAGAAGAGGTTATTCTCCTCTGACATTATGCAGAGTATGTGGATATAGATTTAGTTGTGATAATTGTTCTTCCTGGTTAGTAAATCATAAAAAAACAAACACAATGTTATGTCATCATTGCGGTCATCAAGAAAAAATACCAGATAAGTGTCCTCAGTGTAGTTCTGAAGAAGAATTTGCACCTTGTGGCCCAGGAGTGGAAAGGCTGGCAGCTGAAGCAAAATCTATATTTCCAAATGCAAAATGTGAGATAATTGCTAGTGATACCATAAATAGCTCTATTAATGCGGAAAAAATTTTTAAAAATATATCAAATGGATATGTAGATATAATTATTGGCACTCAGTTAATAGCTAAGGGGCATAACTTTTTAAACTTAACAACTGTAGTAGCTGTAGATGCAGATTTAGGTTTAGCAGGAGGTGACTTAAGAGCATCTGAGAGAACATTTCAAATATTAACTCAATTGGCAGGAAGAGCTGGAAGAGGAAGTAAGAAAGGATTTGCTTATATTCAAAGTTATGAATCTGATCATAATGTGATGAGAGCAATGCAAACTGGTAAAATTGAAAAATTTATAACGGTAGAGACTGAAGCTAGACAGTGTAGAAATCTTCCACCCTTTGGAAGACTCGCATCCTTAATAATACAATCCTCAAATTTGTTATTATTAGAAAACTTTTTAAAAATATTAAATGCTAAAATTCCAAAGAATTTTAAGGACAAAGAGCGAATCGATGTATTAGGTCCTGCTCCTGCGCCTATAGCTAAAATAAGAACTTTCTATCGTTATCGCTTTCTTCTAAAAAGTAAAGGTGATACGAGAATTCAGCCTTTTATTAAAGAATGGCTGAAAAATATACAGCTTACAAAAGGTATTAGAATAAAAATTGATATAGACCCTTATAACTTCTTATAATTTATAAATTAAACATCATTCTTCTATTGCACATATTTTAAAGCTATGTTACCTAAATCTCGCAAAGATTTTAATAAATAATATAAATGAATTGGTACTTTAGGATCTATATAATTGGCTAATGATTCAAAAAATATAGGTAACGTAGTAGAGAGATATTCTAAAGCTCTTATAGAGCTGGCTATTGAATCTAATTCTTTGTCTAGCGTTCATTCTGATATACAAAATATTATAAAAATTATTGAATCAAGTGATGATTTTAATAAAGTTTTAAAATCACCTATAATTTCTAGAAATGCTCAAAGCCAAATTATTAATTCTATTTTAAATAAATTATCTGTTAGTGATAATGTGATTAAGTTTTTTTCAGTAATATGCCAAAATGGTAGATCTTCTATAATTGATAGAATTTGCTTACGATTCTTAGATATGGAAGTAAAATATAAAGGGGAAGTAAGAGCAGAATTGCTAAGTACTAGCCCTCTATCAGAAGATGAGTTAAAGAAAGTAAAAGAAATTATTAAAGAATCTCTAGGGACTGATGTGAGTTTAATTTCTAAAGTAGATCCTGGTATAATAGGAGGATATATTTTAAAAATTGGTTCTGTCATGCTAGATGGTTCAGTAAAATCTAAGTTACAGGGACTTAGGGTATCTATGAAAGGGATAAAATAAATGGATCTTAATGCTGCAGAAATTTCTTCTATCATTAAAGACCAGGTAAATAATTTTGGAACTGAAGCTGAGGTAGCTGAAGTTGGTCAGGTTTTATCGGTTGGAGATGGTATAGCAAGAGTTTATGGTTTAGATAATGTTCAAGCTGGAGAAATGGTTGAATTTCCAGGTGGTATTTCAGGTATGGCTTTGAATCTTGAAGCAGATAATGTAGGTGTTGTTATTTTTGGAGATGACCGCGGGATTAAAGAGGGCGATACAGTTAAAAGAACTGGAAGTATTGTTGATGCACCTGTTGGTAGAGAGTTATTAGGCAGAGTAGTAGATGCATTAGGTAACCCAATAGATGGTAAGGGTGATATTGCTTCAAAAGAGAGAAGTATTGTTGATGTTAGAGCTCCAGGTATTATTCCAAGAAAATCTGTTCATGAGCCTGTTCAGACAGGATTAAAAGCTATTGATTCGCTTGTTCCAGTTGGAAGAGGACAAAGAGAATTGATAATTGGAGATAGACAGACAGGAAAAACTGCTGTTGCAATTGATACAATATTAAATCAAAAAGCAATTAATGATGCTGATGATGAAAGTAAAAAACTATATTGTGTATATGTAGCAATAGGGCAGAAGCGTTCAACTGTTGCCCAAATAGTGAAAGAATTAGATGAAAGAGGAGCATTAGAATATACTGTTGTTGTTGCTGCAACAGCCTCCGAGCCCGCTCCTTTGCAATATTTAGCGCCTTATACAGGTTCAGCTATTGGAGAATGGTTTAGAGATAACAAAATGCATTCTTTAATCATTTATGATGATTTGTCCAAACAAGCTGTTGCTTATAGGCAGATGTCTTTATTGTTAAGAAGACCTCCAGGAAGAGAGGCTTATCCTGGTGATGTTTTTTATCTGCATTCTAGATTATTAGAGCGTTCAGCAAAATTAAATGAGGAAAATGGTGCTGGATCTATGACAGCTTTACCCATTATTGAAACTCAAGGTGGTGATGTATCAGCTTATATTCCTACAAATGTAATTTCTATTACAGATGGACAGATTTTTTTAGAAACAGATTTGTTTTATCAAGGAATTAGGCCAGCTATTAATGTAGGGTTATCAGTAAGTAGGGTAGGTTCTTCTGCTCAAATCAAAGCTATGAAACAAGTTGCTGGATCTATTAAACTAGAATTAGCTCAATACCGAGAGATGGCAGCTTTTGCTCAGTTTGGTTCAGACTTAGATGCTGCAACTCAACAATTACTAGCTAGAGGAGCAAGATTAACAGAGCTACTTAAACAAGGTCAGTATGAACCTCTTTCTGTTGAAGAGCAAGTTGTAGTTATTTATGCTGGAGTTAAGGGTTATTTAGATAAAATTGAAATAACCGATATTGCTAAATTTGAATCAACATTACTTAGTAGTTTAAGAGAATCTAAGAATATTTTAGATTCTATCAAAAGTAAGGCTGCATTAGATGATGATATTGAAAAAGCAATAACATCTTTAATAGAAGAAGTGAGTAAAGAGTTTGTTAAGAGTGAATGATTGTAAATTATGGCTAATCTTAAAGAATTAAAAAATCAAATAGATAGTGTAAGGTCTACTAGGAAAATTACACAAGCTATGAAAATGGTAGCAGCGTCTAAATTAAGGCGTGCACAAGAAAGCGCGGAATCTGCTAGACCTTATTCAGAAAAAATAGCTAAAATTATGTCTTCATTGGCAGCTGGAATGAAAGATAGCGAAGTATCTCTAGATTTATTGCTAGGTAATAAAGATAATACAACACACATAATTATAGCTGTTACCTCTGATAGGGGATTATGTGGAGGTTTTAACTCCTCAATAGTTAAAGCCGTAAAGAATAAGGTAAAAGAACTCCAAGATAAGAATTTAGATTATAAAATTATATGTATAGGAAAAAAGGGAGCTGATATACTAAAGGGTGCATATGGGAATAATGTTATTAGTGCAGAAAATATTAATGATAAAAATTCTTACACTCTTGCAGAAGATATATCTAATTTATTAGTAAAAAAACTTGATGAAAAAGAATATGGATCATGCTCTGTAATATTTAATCAATTTAAATCTGCTATTTCTCAGATAGTTACTGAACAATCATTAATTCCATGTAGTATGGAGTCTGAAGATGATGATAATGATCAAGAAAATTTAATTAATTTTGAGTTTGAACCAGACGAAAAAGAAATTTTGTCTGAGTTGCTTCCTAAAAATTTAGCTATTCAAATATATAAAGCAATTTTAGAAAGTGGAGCAGGAGAGCAAGGTGCAAGGATGGCAGCTATGGATAATGCTACTAGAAATGCGGGAGAAATGATTGATAAACTTAATTTATCATATAATAGGCAAAGACAAGCTATTATTACAGGTGAATTGATAGAGATTATTTCTGGAGCAGAAGCGCTATAAAAATATTTAATCAGAATTCATATTAGAATGGAGATAAAAATGACAGATAATTTAGGAAAAGTAACACAAGTTATTGGACCAGTAGTTGATATCCAATTTGAAGGAGATCTACCAAATATTTTAGATGGTTTAGAAATAGATAATTCTGGTGAAAGGTTAGTATTAGAAGTTGCACAGCACTTAGGAGAAAAAACTGTTAGAGCAATTGCAATGTCTGCTACTGATGGATTAGTAAGAGGGAAAGAAGTTTCGGCTACTGGAAAACCTATATCCGTTCCTGTTGGGCCAGAGATGTTAGGAAGAATTGTTAATGTTATTGGTGAACCTGTTGATGAAAGAGGGCCTGTAAAAACAAAATCTTCATATCCTATTCATAGGTCAGCTCCATCTTATACTGATCAGTCAACTGAATCAGAAGTTTTGGTAACGGGAATTAAAGTTGTGGATTTATTAGCTCCATATGCAAAGGGAGGAAAAATTGGTCTTTTTGGAGGAGCTGGTGTTGGAAAGACTGTTTTAATTATGGAATTGATAAATAATATTGCGAAAGGACATGGTGGGTACTCAGTTTTTGCTGGTGTTGGAGAAAGAACTAGAGAGGGTAATGATTTATATCATGAAATGATTGAGTCCGGAGTTATTGATTTAAAAGGCGATCAATCAAAGGCAGCATTAGTTTATGGGCAAATGAATGAACCTCCTGGAGCAAGATCAAGAGTTGCTTTATCTGGATTGACTATGGCTGAATATTTTAGAGATGAAGAAGGACAAGATGTTTTATTCTTTGTTGATAATATTTTTAGATTTACGCAAGCTGGTTCTGAGGTGTCTGCTTTATTAGGTCGTATTCCTTCTGCTGTGGGTTATCAACCTACTTTGGCAACTGATATGGGTACATTGCAAGAGAGAATTACATCTACAAAAAAAGGGTCGATTACTTCTGTTCAAGCTATTTATGTTCCAGCAGATGATTTAACTGATCCAGCTCCAGCTACTTCTTTTGCCCATCTAGATGCAACAACTGTTTTATCAAGACAAATTGCAGAATTAGGTATTTATCCAGCTGTTGATCCTTTAGATTCTACATCTAGAATTTTAGATCCTAGAGTAATTGGGGAAGAACACTATAATGTAGCAAGAGATGTTCAAAGTATTTTACAATCTTATAAATCTTTACAGGATATTATTGCAATTCTAGGAATGGATGAGTTATCTGAAGAAGATAAACTTATAGTTAGTAGAGCTAGAAAAATTCAAAGATTTTTATCACAACCTTTCCATGTAGCAGAAGTATTTACAGGATCGCCGGGTAAATTTGTAGAGTTAGAGGATACTATAAAAGGTTTTAAAGCTTTATGTTCAGGGGAATACGATCATCTTCCTGAAGCTGCTTTTTATATGGTAGGAACTATGGAGGAAGCTGTAGAGAAGGCTAAAACCATGGAAGAAGAAGCTGCATAAAATAGAAAGAAATTAAAAATGGCTGAAGATGGAAAACTTAGTTTAGAAGTTGTAGCACCAGAAAAAATGGTTATGACAAGAGCTGTAGATATGGTTACTATCTCTGGAGCAGAAGGTGACTTTGGAGTATTACCAGGCCATGCTGCCTTAGTTTCTAGTATAAGACCTGGTTTCTTAGAAATTGAAGATAATAAACAAAGTGAAAAAATGTTTATTGGTGGAGGTTTTATAGAAGTACTTGAGGATAAAGTTTCTATTTTAGCTACAGAGATTTTATCATCGGAACAAATTAATATTTCTGAGTGCGAAAAAAAAATTAGTGAATATAATTCAGATTTAGTTACTTCAGAAATTGAATCTGATAAAGATAAAATACAAAAGAATATTGATAAATATCAAGCTATGATTGAATTTAAAAATTCAAATTAAGTGAAATTTTTAATAATTGTACTAAATTTTGTAAAAACTTTTTTATAAACAGTTTTTCTAAATTCAGCTACATTTCTTTGAATATAAATATCTTTTTCCCATTTCCACTCTGAAAATTCAGCTTTTTTATTTATATTAATATTAATTTCATCATCATTACCATAGAATTGAAAGAGGAACCATTTCTGCATTTGGCCAATAAATTTTCCGTTCCATTTATTTTTTGCTATATCTTTAGGAAGTTCGTATTTTATCCATTCATCTATTTTACTAATTTTTTTTATACTCTTAATACCAGTTTCTTCGTAAGCTTCTCTAACCGCTGCTTCAAGAGGACTTTCATTATCATCAATACCTCCTTGAGGAAGCTGCCAAGCATCTTTAGTATTTATACCAAGTCTTCTGCCACACCAAATTTTTTTTTTAGAATTAAATATTACTATGCCTACATTTGGCCTATATAAATTTTTATTAGACATCTTTATTTTTATACAGTGCTATTCCTTCTAATAAATCTAGGGCCCTATTTAATTGATAATCAATTTTTTTCTTCTCATCAACTTGCTCAGCAGTGCTTTGTTTTTCTTTAATCTCATCTAGGTTTTTATTTCCCTCTGTTGGGTTTTCTAAATGACCTTTTAAATCACTTTCTTTTCTATCGGAAAAAGGTTCGAGTTCTTCTATTTTTGCTTGTTTAACCATTATATCAGGAGAGATGCCAGTTGCCTGTATAGAGTTTCCTGATGGAGTATAGTATCTGGCAGTTGTTAAACGCATTGCAGATTCTCTTTGTACAGGAATTATTGTTTGTACTGATCCTTTTCCGAATGAAGTAGTTCCCATTATTATAGCTCTTTTGTGATCCTGTAGTGCTCCAGCTACAATTTCTGATGCCGAGGCTGAACCTCCATTTATTAATACAACAATAGGTAATCCATTAGAAATATCGCCTTTTGTAGCGTTAAATTTTTGCTGACCTCTTTTTTTTCTTCCCCTCGTAGAAACTATTTCTCCTCTTTCTAAAAAAGCATCTGATACTGCAATAGCTTGATTTAAAAGTCCCCCTGGATTATTTCTTAAATCTAATATCACTCCAGTTATATCTCCTCCAATTTCTTCTATTAATTCACTCATATTTTTTATTAAGCCAGATTCGGTTTTTTCATTAAAAGAAGTAATTCTTAAGTAAGCAGCATTTCCTTCTCTTCTTGCTCTTACAGACTGTACTTTAATTCTATCTCTAACAATTACTATATCGAAAGGTTCTAGGTTTCCTCTACTTATTTTAATAGTTATCTCTGTATTAACTTTGCCGCGCATTTTATCAACTGCATCTCCAAGTGTCATCCCATATACAGACTCTCCATCAATCTCTATAATAAAATCACCTGCTTGAACGCCAGCTTCAAATGCGGGAGTATCATCGATAGGAGATACAACCTTTACAAAACCATCTTCCATTGAAACTTCAATTCCTAACCCTCCAAATTCTCCCTTAGTTTGAACTTGCATATCTTGAAAAGTATCTTCATTCATAAATGAAGAGTGAGGGTCTAAGGATTGGAGCATGCCCTCTATTGCTGCTTCAATTAATTCTTTATCGCTAACTTCTTCAACGTATTCTCTTCTTACTCTTTCATAAACTTCTCCAAACAGATTAAGTTGTTGATAAACATTTGTTTTCTCGTCCTCAGCAATTACCTTGAAAGAAAAGGAGTGTGAAACTACTAAAGCTACAAAAATTAAAGTAATTTTTTTTAAGTTTAATTTATCCATTTTATCTAACCCTTTTGGCCTATACGTTAAAAATTAAAGCAAACAACTATATATACATAAACATCTTTACGATTATTTTAGTACAATTAGATTGATTTAATTTTTATTATACCTTTTTTTTAATAATAGTAATAGTTGATAATAATTAAATTAATTTAATATGAGATATATTTTTTACTAAACGCTATCTTTCAAATTTAGATCATTTGGAGCAAGCCACATTTTATCTAAATTGTAAAAATCTCTTACTTCTGGCCTAAATAAATGAACTATCACATCACCAGCATCGACTAATACCCAATCCCCATTTCTTTGTCCTTGAGTAGAAAATATTTTAAAACCCATTATTTTAAGTTTTGAGGTAATTTGATTAGATAAAGCAGTTACATGACGAGTTGAAGTTCCTGAAGCAATTATCATATAATCAGCAAGCGAAGATTTTCCCTTTAGAGGAATAGAAATAATATCTTCTGCTTTTCCTTCATCTAAAATTTTTTCAATATGATCATTTAAATTATTATTTTTCATAAATACAAATTACCTTATAATTATATTAAATTTCTGATATCGGATGAAGATATAGAGTTTTTACTATTACGAATAAATTGCCAAGATGGAGGGCATTTTTCAAAAATTGATTTTGAGTTTTTTCTTTTATGTAATTTTGAAAAATAGCGTTTACCTGCAATTGAGTTAATAGTTGAATAAGAATATACTCCTCTATCAAATACTGCAATAGGCATAGTATTGAAAATAGTTTTCCAATTAAACCATTTATCAATTTCTTTAAGATTATCTGCACCCATTAACCATATAAACTTTGTTCCTGCGTATCTTTTTACTAATATTTGCAGTGTTTTAGACGTTAAATTAGTATTAAATTTAGTTTCGAGGTCTTCAACTCTAATTTTACTTCTATTTGATATATTCTTTGCATGATTAACTCTTTCTTTTATGTTCTTTTTCTTGAAAGCAGGTTTAAGTGGATTTTGTGGACTTACTAGCCACCAAATTTCATCTAATTTAAATATTTTTAATGCAATATTTGATATATATAAATGGCCTTCATGTGCAGGATTGAATGATCCTCCCAAAATACCAATTTTCATATTTCTTCTTTTGGTAATACCTATATTTCTATTTATAAAATTTTTATTTGTTTTCAAATTATGGCCTTACCTGACCATTACCTCTAAGTTGGTATTTATAAGTAGTCAGTTGTTCTAAACCTACAGGACCTCTAGCATGGAGTTTTCCAGTTGCTATTCCCATTTCCGCACCCATTCCAAACTCTCCTCCATCGGCATATTGTGTTGAAGCGTTATGTAAAACTATAGCGCTGTTTACTTCATTTAAAAAGGTCTCGGCAGTATCATTATTTTCCGTAATTATAGCATCTGTATGGTTAGAGCCATATTGTTCAATATGACTTATAGCTTCAGCAACATCATTTACTGTTTTAATTGATATAATTTTATCCAGATATTCTGTTGTCCAGTCTTTTTCAGTTGCCTTCTTAATATTTTTATTCAAAGTCTGAATATTTTTATCTCCTCTAACTTCACAGCCTTGGTTAATTAAATTTTGTATTATATCTGGAAGAATGCTTTTTATAACTGCTTTATGGCATAGAAGTGTTTCTGTCGCTCCACATATACCTGTTCTTCGCATTTTTGCATTTATAACAATTTTTAATGACATTTCTTTATTAGCTTCTTTATCTATATATGTATGACAAAGTCCATCCAAGTGAGATAAAACTGCTATTTTGCTTTCTAATTGTACTCGTGCAATTAGAGATTTACCGCCTCTAGGTATTATTAAGTTAATATATTTATTCATATTTAATAATTCACCAACAGCATCTCTACTGGTAGTATTTACAATTTGTACACAGTCTTCAGATATATTTGATGCTTTTAAACCTTTTTTTATTGAATTAACTATGGCGGAGCTAGAATTAAAGCTTTCAGAACCTCCCCGTAAAATAATTGAATTTCCAGATTTTAAGGAAAGTGCGCTAGCATCAGCGGTAACATTTGGCCGAGACTCATAAATAATACCAATCACACCAATAGGAACTCTAGTTTGACTCATATTAATTCCATTTTTTGGTGTCCATTTTTTAATTTCCGAACCTATGGGGTCGTCCAAAAGAATAATATTGTTTATACCCTGAATCATATCGTTTACTCTAGATTCATTAAGAATAAGTCTATCTAATAAAGCACCAGAAACATTATTTAATTTTGCTAAATCAACATCTATAGCATTTGCTTTTAAAATATCCTCTTGATCATTTTTAATCTGTTTAGCAATTAATTTTAGAGCTTCATTTTTATCTTTCGCATTGGCATGAAATAAACTTTTTGAAGCATCATTAGCTTTCATACATATTTCTTGAATATGTTTTTTTACATTAGTTTCCATTTTAATTAATCTTTCTCAACTTATTACCATATCATTTCTATGTATTGCTTCATCTCTTCCTTTGTACCCAAGAGCTTTTTTGAATTCAGTACTTTTTTTTCCTGCAATCAGATTTATTTCTTCTGAATCGTAAGCAATAATACCGCAACCTAAGAATTTATCATTATTTGATAAAATATCAACAATTTCTCCTCTATTAAAGCCATTTGAACTTGATTCAATACCTGCCGCTAACAAACTTTTTCCAGAAATTAGTGCATTTTCAGCTCCACTATCAATTCTAACAAATTTTAATTTATCTCTTTTACTAAGTATCCATTTTTTTTTAGCGTTATAAGGGCTTTGATTAGCATTAAATATAGAATGTTTCCCTCCGCTTATTAGTTTTAATAGACTATTTTTAGTATTTCCATGAGCAATAATTACATTACAGCCTGCTGCAGTTGCAATTTTTGCTGCTTTAATTTTTGTAATCATTCCGCCAGACGCTATATTAGACTTCGTGTTTTTAGCCATATTTTCAATCTCAGGAGAAATATTATTAACTTCTTTAATAAATTTAGCTTCAGGCGAATTTTTAGGGTCTTCTGAATACAAGCCATCTATATCGGAAAGTAATATTAATGTGTCTGCTTCTACTAATTGAGATATTCTTGCTGCTAATTGGTCATTATCTCCATATCTTATTTCAAGAGTAGCAACGGTGTCATTCTCATTTATTATAGGTATAACATTTAGTTTAATTAATGTGTTTAGAGTAGCTCTAGTATTCATTGCATTTCTTCTAGTTTCTAAATCACTGTGCCCTACTAATATTTGGCCGCATTTAATATTTACATTTTCAAATATACTTTTCCATGCTTTGGCTAATAATATTTGTCCAGTAGCAGCTGCTGCCTGTTTTTCAGATAGTTTTAATGACTTATTATTTAGATTCAATTCAGATTTACCAAGTGCTATTGCACCAGAACTAACTATTAATATTTCTTTATCTTTATTTAATAAAAATAAAATATCCTTGACTAAGGATTGTACCCAAGCCTCATTAATTTTTCCCGTTTTAGGATTAACAATTAATGCAGAGCCTACCTTTAAAACTATTCTACTGGCATTTTTAATAGAATCTAATTTAATTGATTTTATGGAGACCATGATTTTTCTTTAATTTTTTTATCATTGTTTAATTCATCTACTCTAGAAAAAAGAATATCTATTAATTCAGCTAACCCTGTTTTATTTATTGCAGATGATACTATTACACTACTTTTAGAGTATTCTTCAATCTTTTTGACAATTACTTGTAATTCTTTTTGGGAAACTAAATCTGCTTTACTTATAATAAGTATTTGTTTTTTTTCCTCTAATCCTTTTCCATACTTAGTTATTTCTTTAATAATATCCTTATAATTTTTGAGTGGGTCTTTTGATTTTGCATCTATAAGGTGAAGAAGTATTTTACATCTTTCTATATGTCCTAGAAAACGAGTGCCTATTCCCACACCCTTATGAGCATCATTTATGAGTCCTGGAATGTCAGCTAAAATAATTTCTTGATTATAATTTCTGAGTATCCCTAGCTGAGGAGTTAAAGTTGTATATGGGTAATTTCCTATTTTGGGTTTTGCATTAGTGATTACTGATAATAGAGAAGATTTTCCAGCATTGGGCAAACCTAATAAACCTACATCTGCTAATATTTTTAATCTAAGCCATACCCAAATCTCTTCGCCCTCTAGGCCAGGGTTAGATCTTCTTGGAGCTTGCTCTTTAGAGTTTTTAAAATGAGTATTACCAAACCCTCCATTTCCTCCTTGTAGAAATAGTTTTTTTTCTCCGTCTTCTGTTATATCTAATAATATAGTTTCTTTATCTGTATCAGATATTATTTGTGTTCCTACAGGCACTTTTATTATTATATCTTGTCCTTTAGCGCCATTACAGTTTTTACCTGAGCCATCAGTACCTTTTTTTGCTTTAAAATGCTGTTTGTACCTGAAATCTATTAAAGTATTTAATGAAGAGCAACCTTCAAAAAAAATATCTCCTCCTTTTCCACCGGCACCGCCATCTGGCCCACCAAATTCTACATACTTTTCTCTTCGGAAACTAACGCACCCGTTACCGCCTTTGCCAGATTGTAAGTAAATTTTTGCTTGATCTAGAAATTGCATTTATTAAACCATCTTAATAGAGAGATCTAAAATTTAAGGTTCAAAATTGCTTATATCTTTTATTTAGATGCTTTCTATTCTAATTATTTTTCTTTTATTAAGACCATGCATAAAAGAAACTTTGCCGTCTTTAAGAGCAAATAATGTGTGATCTTTTCCCATTCCTACATTTTCTCCAGGATGAAACTTAGTTCCTCTTTGCCTAACAATAATATTACCAGCTTTTACAACTTCACCGCCGTATTTTTTAACACCAAGTCTTCTTCCTGCGGAATCTCTTCCGTTATTTGATGATCCACCTGCTTTTTTATGTGCCATTTAGTTTACTCCTTTTTAGCTGCTTTTTTTGGTGCAACCTTTTTAGCTGTAGTTTTTTTTGCTGCCTCTGTTTTTTTAGTTGCAGTTTTCTTTACTGCCTCTGTTTTTTTATCTATTTTAGCTTCAACTGGCTTTTTAGCTTCAACTTTAGAAGAAGTTTTAGCCGCAGTTTTCTTTAGATCTATTGATTCTATTCTTACTGCCGTTAAATCTTGCTTATGTCCTTTTTTTCTCCTGTAATTATGCCTTCTTTTTTTCTTGAAAACTAATAATTTTGGGCCCCTAGTTTGTTCAATAACTTTACCAGTTACTGATGCAGTTTTTAATTCGCTTTCTTCGACATGAATTTTGGCTCCTTCGCCCATCATAATAATATCTTCAAACGTAACCTTGCTTCCACTATCTCCAATAATTTTTTCTACTAAGATTACGTCTCCTGCAGATACTTTATATTGTTTTCCACCACTTTTTAATACTGCGTAATTCATTTTATTTCCGAATATATTTTTGTTAATAAACTCTTATAGTTTTTTAATGCACATTAATATAAAAATGATATTTGTGCTATAAAAATAGTATAAATTATAAGAAATCGAATATTATATGTTTGTTACACTACTTTCAACATTTAATTTATTTTTTTTAGGATATATATGGCGATTAATTCAGAAATAGTAGTTAAAGCTTTAATTAAGACAGCGAATAAAAATTTTATAGATGCTTATTTAATAAAAAGAGGGGATATTAATGCTGGAGAAATATTTTTAAAGCTAAATAATTTAGAGGGTTATTCCATGCTTTATTCTTATCGTAAGTCTAAAATGAAAAACCCTTGGGAAGTATATGGATCAAAAAGTTGGCAAATAGAATCCGATATTAATAAAAAAATAGATAAAATTATAAAAGTAGACACAGATGTTTGGGTTATAGAAATTGAAGATAAAGAGGGAAAATTTTTTAGTATATAAAGGGGAGGCTCAAATTAAGACTCCCCCTTATGATTTATTTTTTTATCTGCAATCAAATTAACTCGTAACTGCTAATACAGTTACATCGTCATCGCCTGGAGAATTTAACTCAGGAACTATAATCATATAGCTCCTTCTGGATTGTCAAAGTTGCTAAGAACCTGTTTAACTTCAGCTGACGTAGAATGTAATCCAACAAATATTTTAGCTGATATTAAAAAATAAAACCTTATAGATTAACTGTAATAATATTATATGTATCAATATTAGTTTATATGTATTATATTAAGATATATAA
>Ga0222719_10000475_pt1 | contig 39976 bp, 31 predicted proteins | sample C33_34DmetaG_FD_165039 | JGI IMG/M metagenome (GOLD analysis project Ga0222719, IMG submission 165039) | Estuarine water microbial communities from San Francisco Bay, California, United States - C33_34D | ecosystem: Environmental > Aquatic > Marine > Unclassified | place: USA: California... | reverse complement strand
TATTATTGTAAAAGAAGATGGTGCAGAAATATTAAATAAAACATCAAAAGAATTACAAATTATTTCATAATGATTCTCAAAATAGCATTTATTGCCACATTTTTTTTAATCGGTTGTGTTGAAAATTTAGTTAATATATCTATCCTTAAAGACGGTAGTTATTTAGTTAAATATACATCTATCGGGAATAAACCTGATTTGTTAGATATTGATTTTAAACACCCAGAATCGGACAGGAATCATCAATGGATTACATCATTAGAAAGTAAAACTATCAATAATGAAATCATTTGGGAAAAAGAAACTATATTAAGTTCACCAACAAGAAAAAAGTTAGTATTCAGCAATTCATCAAGTCTGCAGTATGACGTAGAGATTAGTAAAAAATCATTCATTTTATGGACTAATTATTATTTTCAATCCAATATAAAAAATCTAGAAATAGATAAAAAATATCCTGAAATCAATCAATACTTAAATATTGATCAGGATGAGCTTCAATGGATGATTCCGGTAAAGAAATATATTTTTTCTAAAAGTGTTGATAGGTATCAAAATCAAAACAATCTTAACTCTTTAACAATTGAAAGAATTGAAAGTCAGGTAAATTCATATATTTCATATGTTAAAGAAAAAAAATTAGAAAAAGAGTTTAGCAAAAAGACACCACAAATTTTTTTAGATGCGCTGTTGCCAATAAAAAGTCGATTGCCAGAAAATTTTTTTAATGACATGAGTATTATTATCGACGAATTGGAAAAAGAATTCGAAAAAAATACGTCATTAATGTCAGATAATTTTTCATTTAGTATTACGTTGCCTGGTAAAATTAAAGATCAAAATGCTGACACGATAAACAATGAATCCAATATGTTATATTGGGAATTTGATTTCAATGATATCGCTACCAACCCCTTCAATATGTATGCACATTCAGTAGTTATTAATAACTTACGAGCACAACTTGTATTTGTAATATTAATGCTGTCATTTATAAGGTTATTATGGAAAAGAAAGCAAAACAAAAAATAAAAGCGCTTATAGAGCAAATCAATGATCATAATTACGCATATTATGTTTTAGATGATCCTAAGCTTTCCGACATGGAGTATGACCATCTTTTTCGTCAATTGGAGGATATCGAAGCAAAATACCCAAATTTAATTTCACCAACATCTCCCTCTCAAAGAGTTGGTCACCCAGTTTCGAGCGGTTTTCAAAGTTATAACCATGACGTTCCTATGCTATCGCTGTCAAATGCAATAAATAGTTCTGAAATAAATGAATTCCATAAACGTGTTTTAAAATGGCTTAATCACGCAGATACCGACTTCGTTGCAGAACCAAAAATTGACGGCCTAGGCGTTTCATTGATTTATCGAAATGGTCTATTAGAAAGAGCACTAACAAGAGGAGATGGATTTCAAGGTGAAGATATTACACATAATGTAAAAACAATGCCCTCGGTTCCACTAAAGCTTCGAGATTTAGAAAATAGTCCTCCACCCTTCATTGAAGTTAGAGGGGAAATTTTTATGTCGATATCAGATTTTAAAAAATTGAACGTTAATAGAAAAAAAGCTAATGAAAAAATATTTGCAAATGCCAGAAATGCAGCAGCGGGCAGTGTGAGACAATTAGATCCCTCAATTACTGCATCAAGAAATCTATCAATATTTTGTTATGAAGTTGGTGGAAGCGACAAGATTAATTTCAAAAATCAAATAGAAATGCTTTCATATTTAAAATCAGTAGGTCTTCCAGTCAATCCATTATCTAAAAAAGTGACTAATGGAAATGATATGGTATTGTACCATCAAACATTAGAGGAAAACCGATCGCATATAAATTATGAAATAGATGGATCCGTTATTAAGGTAAATGACTATAATTTAAGAGAAAGATTAGGGTTGCGAGCAAGATCACCCAGATGGGCAATAGCAGCAAAATTCAAGGCTAAACAAGCTGAATCTCAATTGCTTGGTATTGACCTTCAAGTAGGAAGAACGGGCGTCATTACACCGGTGGCTAAAATTAAAGAGGTTGATTTGTCCGGGGTTATGATATCAAGTGCCACACTACATAACCAAGACGAGATAGACCGAAAAGATATCAGAATAAATGACTTTATCTTGATTGAAAGATCAGGAGATGTAATTCCTAAGATATCTAAAGTATTAAAAGAAAAAAGACCAATAAATGCTAAAAAATTTTTCATAAGCGATTTTAGGTGCTCCGATACAAGCTGTAAAATAGAGCGTATAAAAGATCAAGCCGCCTATAGATGTGTAAATGTCAATTGTAAGTCAAAGGTGTTGGGAATGCTTGAACATTTTTGTTCTAAAAATGCAATGAATATTGAAGGTATGGGCCCCCAAATTGTTAAGCAATTACTTGAAGAAAATTTGCTTAAAAATTTTGATGATATATATAGATTAAAGTACGATGACTTGGTTACCCTTGAACGGTTTAAGGATAAATCGGCAATGAATCTTATAAATGCAATAAATCATACAAAAAAAACAACCTTTCCTAGGTTTCTTTTTGGATTAGGAATACCAAATGTTGGGCAACATATATCAAAAGTAATTGATAAATATTGCAACTCTTCATTAATAAAATTAAGTGAATTGAAAATTGAAGACATGGAAGAGATAGACGGAATTGGCTCAACGGTCGCTATAGCAATTGAGAATTATTTTAAGAACGATAAAAATAATGAGATTGTTAATAATTGTTTAAAATTAGGCGTCCAAATAACTCCCACTCATTTCGATGAATCTGACATGACAATGCTCAATCAAAAAATAGTGATTACTGGCAGCTTTCAAAGTTTATCCAGAAGCGATTTAAAACTAAGGTTAGAGAAAAATGGAGCAACAGTCACATCAAATATATCTAATAAAACTACAGCATTAATCGTAGGAGAAAAACCTGGGTCTAAGCTAACTAAAGCACAAAATCTTAATGTCAAAATTGTGTATGAAAAAGAATTGCATGATTTTTTAGATGAAAATTAAATACCTGTTTTAAATGAATAAGTATTTATAAAATTGTAATCAAAAATGAATAATAATCTTGCTATCAAAATAATTAATCTCTTTAAATCTTATGAGAATGTTCATGCTGTGAATGGAATAGATCTCGAAATTAAAAAAGGAGAATTTTATGGACTTTTAGGGCCAAATGGCGCAGGTAAGTCCACAACAATAAATTCTATTACCAGCCTAGTTAAACCTTCAAAAGGATCTATTGAAATCTTTGGTAAAAATATTGAAGATAATTTTAGATTTGCTAGGTCAAAAGTTGGTATAGCTCAACAAGAAGTGAGCCAAGATTGGTTTTTCCCAGTAGAACAATTATTGTATTTTCAAGCAGGGTTTTATGGTGTACTTAGAAAAGATGCAAAAGAAAGAATAGAGTACCTTCTCAATAAATTAGGTTTATCTAAACATAGATCTAAAAAAATGAGAGAACTATCAGGTGGCATGAAACGAAGATTGCAAATCGCAAAAGCTTTAGTCCATGACCCAGATATTATTATTTTAGATGAACCTACAGCAGGTGTTGACGTAGAACTAAGACACGATTTATGGACATATTTGCAAGAACTGCACAGTGAAGGAAAGACAATTCTACTAACTACGCACTATATTGATGAAGCAGAGCTATTGTGCGAGCGAGTAGGAATTATTGATAAAGGAAAATTGATTGTTGAAGACTCAGTAAATAATCTTAAAAAAGTGGTCAAAAATTCATCCATAGAAATTCAATTAAAAGATGAATTAGAAAATAAACCTCAATTCTTAAATGACTATGAACATCACATAGAAGATAAAAAAATTAATATTATAATAGATAAACCCAATATGGAATTACCATCAATCATTCTTAAGTTTTCTGAAAAAGCTATCAAAATTGAAGATATCCATATTCCTCAAACCTCTTTGGAGGATGTTTTTTTAGATTTAACAGGGAGAAAGATTAATGATTAAAAATTGGGTAGGTTTTTATACGCTGTCTTCAAGAGAAATTATGCGATTTTTTTCTGTATGGAGACAAACTATTATTCCTGGCATTGTCACAACATTGTTATATATTTTTGTATTTGGAGTGGCATTAGAAAATCGAATAACTGAGATTGGTGGAGTATCATATAAGATTTATATTTTGCCAGGTCTCTTGATGATGAATGTGATAACAAATGCTACAGCTAATTCCGCCTCATCTATGTTGCAAATGAAATTACTACAAACTCTTCCCGAGCTTTTAATCACTCCTTTATCGAGTTTAGAATTATCTTTATCATTTATTATTGGTGGAACAATAAGGGGGTTCGTTAATGGAGTATTAATTCTTTTTATTTGTTGGCTTGCAGGAATGCCCATTTTAAATCTCCCCTTAACATTATTATTTATATTTCTAGTTGCCTGGTCTTTTTCGAGTCTAGGTCTCTTTGTTGGTCAACTATCTGATTCTTGGGATCAGTTAGCTTTAATTCAAAATTTTGTTATTACGCCATTTAGTTTTTTAGGTGGAATATTTTATTCAATTAAAATGCTTCCTGCTTGGGCAATGACATTAAGTCAAGTAAATCCAATATATTATGCAATAAGCGCGTTAAGAGAGGCAACATTGGGAGTGTCAGATGCATCGCTTATAACATCTTCTATCTTTTTAATTATTTTTACAATTACTACAACTGTCATTGCAGTGCAATTAATGGCTACCGGGAAAAAAATTAGGTTTTAATTTTTATATTATTAGTTTAAAATAGGCCATGCAAAATTTGAAAAAGGCTATCCTATATTTAGAGGATGGCCTTTTTTTTATAGGAAAAAGCCTTGGAAGTCATGGCGAAACATCTGGTGAAGTATGTTTTAATACTGGTATGACTGGATATCAAGAAATTCTTACTGACCCATCTTATGCAAAACAAATGATCGTTATGAGTAGTCCCCATATTGGAAATTATGGAACAAATAATCAGGACATTGAATCCAATAAGATATTCGCTTCTGGTTTTATTATTAAAAGTGAATCAATTGAACCTTCTAATTGGAGGTCTGAAAAATCATTAACGAGTTTTTTAGCAGAAAATAAAATTGTTGGTATTCAAGATATTGATACTAGAGCTCTTACAATTCATATCAGAAAAAATGGGGCAATGCGAGGAATAATTTCTACAAAAGATTTTGATAGAGATAGTCTTAAGAAAAAAATAAACAGCATTCCCAAAATGGAAGGACAAGACTTAGCTATTAAAGTTACACAAAAAGAAAAAAGAATTTTATGCAATGTAGAAAAACCCCTTTATAAGGTAGCAGCGATAGATTTTGGAATGAAAAGCAATATATACGAAATTATGCTTTCAAATGGATTAGAAGTAGAAATTTTTCCTGCAAATACAGAATATAAAGAAATATTATCTTCAAATCCTGATGGTATTTTCTTATCCAATGGACCAGGAGATCCAGCTGCTGTATCATATGGTATAGAAACAGTAAAAAAACTTTTAGGCATAAAACCAATTTTTGGAATTTGTTTAGGACACCAAATACTAGCATTAGCATTAGGTGCAACAACATTTAAGATGAAATTTGGACATAGAGGAATTAATCAACCTGTTAAAAACTTAATTACTAACCAAATTGAAATTACTTCACAGAATCATGGATTTGCGGTTGATGAAGATTCGCTTCCAAATAATGTTCAAATAACTCATAAGCATTTAAATGATGATACAATTGCTGGAATTAAATGCAATGAAATCTCTGCATACTCAGTTCAATATCATCCAGAGGCGAGTCCAGGCCCCCATGATTCCAGGTACGTATTTCAAGAATTTTTTAAGATGATAGAGAAAAATGCCAAAGCGTAATGATATAGATACAATATTAGTGATAGGGGCAGGCCCTATTGTCATTGGCCAAGGATGTGAGTTTGATTACTCGGGCACCCAAGCAATAAAAGCCTTGAAAGAAGAGGGCTATAGAGTAGTTTTGATTAATTCTAATCCTGCTACTATAATGACAGATCCTCAATTTTCTGATAAAACATATATTGAACCAATATCTATAGAGTATGTTGAAGAAATTATTAAAAAAGAAAAACCTGATGCAATTTTACCAACAGTTGGTGGACAGACAGCTCTTAATGTAGCCATGAAGCTCGATGAAGAAGGTATTTTAACAAAATACAATGTCGAACTGATTGGGGCAAATAGAAAAGCAATTGAAACTGCGGAAAGTAGAGAGATGTTCAAAGATGCAATGCAAGAAATAGGACTTGATTTGCCTTATGGTTATACGGTTAAGTCTCTTGATGAAGCTAAAGAATTATTAAAAAATATTTCACTCCCTACAATTATTAGGCCATCTTTTACCTTGGGAGGATCTGGTGGTTCTGTTGCTTACAATGAAGAAGAGTTTGAAGATTCTGTCAATAAAGGATTAAAGGAAAGTCCTACTGGACAAGTATTGGTAGAAGAATATTTGAATGGTTGGAAAGAATACGAATTGGAACTCATCAGAGACTTAAATGACAATGTAATTATAATTTGTTCTATAGAAAACATTGATCCAATGGGTATACATACCGGAGATTCAATCACCGTTGCACCTGCAATGACATTAAGCGATAAAGAGTTTCAAATAATGCGAAATGCAGCCATTAAATGTATACGTAAAATTGGGGTAGATACTGGTGGATCAAATGTTCAATTTGCAGTCAATCCCAAAGATGGAAGAATGGTTATCATTGAAATGAATCCAAGGGTAAGTAGATCATCTGCATTGGCTTCTAAAGCGACAGGATTTCCTATTGCAAAAATTGCTGCGAAGCTTGCAGTAGGTTATTCATTAGATGAACTTAAAAATGATATCACAAATAGAACTTTAGCAGCTTTTGAACCTACTATCGATTACGTAGTTACAAAACTACCTAGATTTGATTTTGAAAAATTTTCTTCTGCTTCAGGAAAGCTTGGTGTGCAAATGCAATCAGTAGGAGAAGCAATGTCTATAGGAAGGACATTTAGAGAATCATTTCAAAAAGCATTTCGTTCTATAGAATTGAATTTTCAAGGCTTTGAAACAAAAGATCCTAGAGATGAAGATCGGGAGATTAAACGTTTTAGAGAGCTTGATATAAAATCTTTAAATGATGGTAGCGCTTTTAGAATGTTAAAAGTAAAAGAAGCTATTAAAGAACAATACTCAATTGAAGAAATACATCAAAATACCGGAATTGATTCATGGTTTTTAAGGGAAATTGCAGAAATAGTAAATATAGAAAAAAATTATTCTTCATTAAATAATCTTGAATATTTAAAGAAAAACGGATTTTCAGATCTACAGATCGCTCGATTAAATAATCTTTCAGAGAGCAAAGTTAGACAAGCAAGAAAAGTACAAAACTTGCATCCTGTTTATAAGGTTGTTGATACATGTGCTGGTGAATTTGCCGCAGAAACCCCTTATTTATATTCGACATATGAATCAGAAAATGATTTAGAACCATTGCCTGGAAAAAAAATTATGATTTTAGGAAGTGGACCAAATAGAATTGGCCAAGGAATCGAATTTGATTATTGTTGTGTTCAAGCTGTATTTGGCTTAAGAGCAGCGGGTTATAAATCTATAATGGTAAATTGCAACCCCGAAACAGTATCAACTGATTTTGATTTAGCAGATAGACTTTATTTTGAACCGATTACTTTTGAAGATATCATGAATATAATTGATTTTGAAAAACCAGATGGGGTCTTAGTGCAATTTGGCGGACAAACGCCATTAAAAATAGCTGATCAATTAACAAAAGCAGGTGTTAAAGTCTTTGGCACATCAGCAAATAGTATTAATCTTGCAGAGAATAGAGAAGAATTTGCAAAAATAATAAAAAAATTAAATGTTTTAACACCTCAATACTGTATAGCAAAAAATTATGAAGATATTTACAGCTATGCTGAAACAGCCCATTTCCCAGTTCTAGTTAGACCAAGCTTTGTATTGGGAGGCAGAGCTATGCAAATAGTATATACAAAAGAGCAGCTTGTTGATTATGTATTTCGTTCTGCTGAAGCAACAAATGATCATCCAATACTAATAGATCAATTTATTGAAAATGCATTTGAGTTTGATGTTGATGCATTATCTGACGGATCAAACGTTTTCATTGCAGGTATTATGCAACATATCGAAGAGGCTGGAGTTCACTCGGGAGATTCGTCATGCGTTATTCCACCGTATGAAATGACAGATTTAGTAAAAAAAGATATTGAAGACATAACTACAAAATTGGCCTTAGAGTTAAATGTAATTGGTCTTATTAACCTTCAATTTGCAGTTAAAGACCAAAAGGTTTACGTTTTGGAAGTAAATCCAAGATCAAGCAGAACAGTCCCCTTTGTAAGCAAATATAGCAATATTCCTTTAGCTAATATAGCCGCTCAAATATCTGTTGGTAAAAAAATTAAAGATTTTAATCTCCAAAAAAACAACTTTAAACATATAGCAGTTAAAAAAGCTGTTCACCCATTTAAAAAATTTAAAAATGAAAAAGTATTCCTTGGGCCTGAAATGAAATCTACGGGAGAAGTGATGGGCATTGGTTCAAACACGGGAAGAGCATTTTTGAAAGCGATGAAATCAGATGGATACACGGTGCCAAGATCAGGAACAGCTTTTTTGTCAGTTAACGATTCTGATAAAAAAAGATTACTTTCTATCGCTAGCAAGCTTAAAAAATTAGAATTTAATATTGTAGCAACAAAAGGAACCTGTATTTTTTTGAAAAATAACGGTATTGAATGTTCTGAAATATATAAAGTTGGAGAAGGTAGACCTAATGTTGTTGATGAAATACTTAATGACAATATACAAATAGTAATCAATTCACCCGAAGGCCCTCAATCTCGATTTGACGAAGAAGCAATAGGAAAAACCTCAGTTATGAAAAATATTTTAACCATAACAACTTTACCTGGAGCGGAGGCAGCTATAGACTCTATGAAGCATTTAAATGAGGTTGATGTAAAAGCTCTGCAGGAGTATTTTGATTAAAAATAAATTATTTTATTTATAAGTATCTAGATCTGGGCAAACACAAAAAAAGTTTCTATCTCCAAAAGCATTATCAATTCTAGAAACATATGGCCAAAATTTATTCTCTTTTATCCACTCCATCGGGAAAACTGCATCTTCTTTTGAATAAGGATGCTTCCAATCATCGCATAAATCGTTTACGGTATGGGGAGCATTAACTAATAAATTATCGTCTTTTGGTGCAGCACCAGAAATTATATCGTTTATTTCTTTTTTTATGGAAATCATTGCATTGCAAAATTTATCTAACTCAGACTTTGATTCACTTTCAGTTGGTTCAATCATAAGTGTTCCAGGAATTGGCCATGACATTGTTGGAGCATGAAATCCATAATCTATTAATCTTTTTGCTATATCTTCATTTGTTATATTGGCACTACTCTTAAATTCTCTGCAGTCTACAATAAACTCATGTGCGTTTAATCCGCTATGCCCTTTATACAAAATTGAATAATCTTTTTCTAATTTTTTTGCCATATAATTAGCACTTAAAATTGCAACTTGCGATGCTTTTAACAAACCTTTTGAAGCCATTAATTTCATATAGATATAAGAAATTAATAAAATGCTGGCACTGCCAAATGGAGAAGAAGAAACTGAATAAGTAAATTTATCATCAATCAATTTATGCTTAGGTAAGTGTGGTTTAAGTTTTTTATTTACGCATATAGGCCCCATTCCAGGACCTCCACCACCATGTGGAATACAAAATGTCTTATGAAGATTAATATGCATAACATCTGCTCCAAATTTTCCGGGTTTACAAACTCCCACCATTGCATTTAGGTTGGCACCATCCATATATACCAGACCACCATTTTGATGTATTAAATCACAAATCTCATCAATATTATGTTCAAAAACTCCATGGGTTGAAGGATACGTAACCATTAATGATGATAATCTGTCTCCTGCTTCAATGACTTTGTTAGTTAAGTCTGTAAAATCAATATTACCATTTTCATCACATTTAACAATCACAACCTTTAATCCAGCCATGATTGCACTTGCAGGATTTGTTCCATGAGCTGATTCTGGTATCAAGCAAATATTCCTTTGAGAGTCATTTGCTTTATGATATTCTCTAATGCTTAATAGGCCAGCATATTCGCCTTGGGCTCCAGAGTTAGGTTGAAATGATACAGCATCAAAGCCGGTAACTTTATAAAGCATTTCTTCGAGCTCATGAATAATTTCAGAATATCCTTTCGCTTGATCTATTGGAGCAAAAGGATGAATCGAGTTAAACTCGGGCCAGCTAATAGGAATCATCTCTACAGTTGCATTTAGCTTCATTGTACAAGAACCTAAAGGAATCATGCTATAATTAAGAGATAGATCTCTTTTTTCAAGCTTATTAATATATCTAAGCATTTCTGTTTCAGAATTAATACTATAAAAAATAGGATGAGAAAGATTATTGTCTGTACGATTAGGTGCAAATATATTTTCTATATAATCAGCACTTGAATCATTTTCAAATAAAGCAGCAATATCATCAATTTCTTGATGGGTTGTTTTTTCATCTAGAGAAATCCCAACAAGCCCATTGTCATGGTACATCAAATTAAAATTATTTTTGATTGCCTTCATCTTTAAGTCTTGAATCTCCATATTTGATAATTTTACAGCGACTGTATCAAAGAGAGACTGATTTTCAGTGAAAATTTCATGACCATTTTCGCTAATTTTTTTAGCTAAATCTTTGGCATGGTTATGAATTCTAGTAGCAATATTTTTTAATTCCTTTGGTCCGTGAAATAATGCGTACATTCCGGAAATAATTGCCAATAATACTTGAGCAGTGCAAATATTAGATGTTGCTTTTTCTCTTCGAATATGCTGCTCTCTTGTTTGAAGTGTTAATCTATATGCTTGATTCCCTTTCCTGTCTTGAGATACTCCAACAATTCTTCCAGGGATATCTCTTTTGAATTCTTCGCTAGTTGACATGAATGCAGCATGTGGACCACCATAGCCAAGAGGTACACCAAATCTTTGACTGTTCCCAACTGCTATATCAGCACCTAAGTTTCCTGGAGACTCAAAAAGCTGTAAACACATTAAATCACATGCAAATATTACTTTACAATTTTTTTTGTGTGCATTATTTGTAAATTTTGTATAGCTCTCACTAGAATCGATATTTCCAAATTTATTAGGATATTGCACTATACAGCCAAATGCATTTTTAAAATCAAAATTATCAAATGAAGTAACAACTATATCAATACCTAATGGTTCTGCTCTCGAAATAATTACATCGATAGTTTGTTCAAAACAATTTTCATCAACTAAAAATTGATTGTTATCAGATCTATTTTTTCTGTACAGCATTAACATTGCCTCACTTGCTGCTGTACCTTCATCAAGAAGAGATGCATTAGCAATGGGAAGACTAGTAATTTCAGTTATCATAGTTTGATAGTTTAATAGTGCTTCTAACCTACCCTGCGAAATCTCTGGCTGGTAGGGTGTATATTGCGTATACCATCCTGGATTTTCTAATATATTTCTTAAGATAACATTAGGTGTAATTGTATCATAGTATCCTTGCCCAATTAGAGAACGGAAAATAGAATTTTTTTGCCCCTTCTTTTTAACATATTCAAGAATATCATTCTCTGAAAATTGATAATTACCTATGGACTGATCATCTATATCCAAGATATTTTTTGGGACTATTTTTTCTAATAGTTGATTAAGAGAACTACAATTCAAATATTGTAGCATTTCATCAATTTCTTTTTGAGATGGACCTATATGTTTTTTATGGAATTCAGACATTGTTAAGATTTTTTTCTTAATAATAGTACCCCCGGAAGGACTCGAACCTACAACCAAGGGCTTAAAAGGCCCCTGCTCTACCATTGAGCTACGGAGGCAAAACTAGGCTAAAATATAACCCATAAAATTTAATTTAATACTCTTAAAAAGTCATTTTTTAAAATTTTTTTTTAAAATTGAAATAAAAAATATTGACCAATTATAAAAATTAATATTAGTTTGGGGTAGTCTAAAATTAGATTATTGTAAGCAAATACAAGCATCGAAAAGGCTCTGGGGTTGGCGCTACAGAGCCTTTTTTGTTTCCAAAATAGGTTGTATCTTCAGTTCTATTTGACAATTGGGGGCGACCGGTTTCGACATTTTAGAATGAAATCTTAAATTGCATGTAGAGCTTAGTACCTCTTAAAACTTCTAACCTATATTAAGTGCCGATAATGGCCAAATGGCTTTTGCTTAATTGTTAAAAGCCCATCATCAGTAGACGTTTCTCATCGTTAGCTGAATGGTGTCATAAAAATGAGATAACTTATTTTTCTGCTTCGGTTTAATAAGTGAAACTCTAGAAGATAGCTGCATATTTGTATGTTCTTGAACTAATATTCAGTGAAACTAAATCAAGAAACTAAACATGTAGACGTTTACTTTTTCTCTACTTTGGACGGGAGTTCGAATCTCCCCGCCTCCACAATATCTTTATTATATTCTATCTGGATAGCTAGAGATGATTCCATCAATGTTTAGCATCCTGATGTATTCAATGTCTTTCTTATTGTTGACAGTCCATGTAAAGATTTTAAAATTATTATTTTTAATTTTTTTAACATTTTTTTTATTTAATAATCTAAAGTATGGATGAATTGCTTGAGCATTTATTACATTAGCAAATTCAATAGCATCATTAATAGTTTTTTTTCTATCAAATAATATTCCAATAGGGATTGTTTTATTTACTTCCCTTAACTTTTCTAATTCTTTCCATTGAAAACTAGAAATGATAAAAGAGCTTTCCTGCCATTTTTCTTTTGATATAAACTTATTAAGCATATTTGATGTAGAAACAGCGGTATCAACTCCTTTAAGTTCTATATTTAAAAACAGAGGAGTCTTGAATTTTTCAAGTACTTTTTTAAGTGTTGGAATTGAATATTTGTTATTAATCAAACATTCACTCAATTCTTCTAAGGTTAATTTTTCTATTTTTTCTGGCCTGCCAACTAAATTGCTTAATGTTTGATCATGAAAAAGTACTAGTTCACCGCTTTTGCATTTAAAAATATCAATTTCAATGCCATCAACACCCAATTCTATAGCTTTTTCAATAGATTCAATGGTATTCTCAGCTACATATCCGCAAGCGCCTCTATGTCCAATTTTAAGCATTTTAAATTACATTCTATCTGGTGCGCTAATCCCTAAAATGGATAATCCATTTTTTAAAATAATTTGAGTCGCTTCGCACAACTGCTTCCTTGCAAATGAAGTGTTGATATCATCATGATTAATCACCTTATGATTACCGTAAAATTTATGATAGGCAGCTGCAACCTCTTCCAAGTATGTTGCTAGCTTTCTTGGCTCTAAGCTTTCAGAGACTTCGTCCATTTTTTGTGGAAATTTTGATAATAATTTAATAAGAGAAATTTCATCTTTTTCATTAAGCTTGCTTAAGTCAATTTTAGGATTTTCATTTATTTCTTTTTGATATCTTATAAGCAAGTTTGAGATTCTTGCATTAGCATATTGTAGATAATAAACTGGATTTTTTTCAGATTCATCTTTCGCTAAATCTAAATCAAAATCTAAATGACTATTTGCACCACGCATAATAAAAAAATATCTAATAACATCTGAATTTAGTTCATCATGTAATTCATCTAATGTTATAAAATTCGCTTTTCGTGTTGACATTTTTACAATTTCACCACCTTTTTTAATTGTAACAAATTGGTGTATAACTACTTTAATATGATCTGTTTTTTTATCTAAACACTTGAGACCTAAAATGACATCTGGATAAGTGTCTATATGATCCGCTCCAAATACATCAACAATTAAATCAAACCCCCTATCTACTTTGTCTGCATGATAGGCAATATCTGGTAATCTGTAAGTAGGCTCTCCTGAACTTTTTACTAAGACCTTATCTTCTTCTTTTCCCAGCTCAGATGTTTTAAACCATATAGCTCCGTCTTTCTTATAAGACAGATTTTTTTCTTCAAGGATAGATAAAACATTGTCAATAGATCCGTTTTTATAGTAAGCACCCTCTTTTGAAAAGACATCAAACTTGATACCAAGATTTTTTAATGAACTTTCAATATCCTTAAAAATTTCTTTTTCTGTAAATGTTCTAAAAATAGTATCATCTTTAGTCAAATCTTTTCCATATTTGTCAATAATTTTATCTGCTATCTCATCAAGGTATCCACCAATATATCCATTTTTAGGTTCATCAAATGCAACTCCAACTTTTGATGCATATTTTGCATAACATGATTCTGATAAAATGCGCATTTGCTTACCTGCATCATTGTAGTAGTATTCTCTTGTTACATCATAACCTTGCCAAGATAATATGCTAGAAATCATATCTCCTAATATTGCTTGTCTTCCATGCCCAACAGTGAGAGGTCCAGTTGGGTTACAGCTTACAAATTCAACATTTGCTTTCTGATTAAGCTTTTTTTGCTTACCAAATAATTCTTTTTCATCAATGATTTGTCTAAGAATTTGAATGTAGTATTTGTTTGATATATGAAAATTAACAAAACCAGGTTTTGAAGCGCTTAGGTCAAAAATTTCTTTTTTATTATTATGATGATTTGTTATTTCTTCAGCTATTTCTAAGGGGGACTTTTTTAATAGTTTTGTAAGTTTCAATGCTATATTTGAGCTATAATCTCCAAAGCCTTTTTGTGTGTTTGGATTAATACTCCAATCATTAAACTCAATTTTATTTACATTTAAGTAGTCTTGAATAAAATTTTTCATTAAATCGTGCAATGTCATATCTTAACGACCTTTGCATCAAACCAAATTCTTTCAAGATCATAATATTGACGTGTTTCCTCTAAAAAAATATGCACTACTATATCTACATAATCTAATATAATCCAAGTTCCATTTTCATACCCCTCTGTTTTCCAAGGGTGTTCATTTAGATTGTCTTTAATGTTGTCTGCAATAGCCTTTACCTGTATAAGATTTGAGGCTGAACAAACAACAAAATATTCTGATAGAGAGGTAATGTTTGATACATCCATAGCTACAATATTTTCAGCTTTTTTATCGTCAGAAAGGGAAACAATTTTTTTTAGTAATTTTTTTGCGCTCATTGATTCAAGTTTAGAAACTCTTGATAGTCTTTCCCAATAATTATTTGAATATCTTCACTTGGATTGGTTGTTGCATCAAATTCAACATTTCCTGCATTGATATTTGTCCCTAATATCGTTAATAGATTTTCAATATTGGGGTTATCTTTGCTTAGAATGACAATAGTTGTCATTGAATAATTGAAATTATCTGCATTTTCTATTCTTGTTACTTGAAGACCATATCTATTTGTTAAAATATTTCCATAAGCATTTCCAACACCACTAACTCCGCAACCATTAAGAACAGCAACTTGAAGAGTTTGCGATGAATAGTTCTCAAATAGTTTAATTTTATTATTTTTATTTACCAATGAATCTGAAATAACAATATTGTTAGAAGATGAATTTTGATTAATAAAGGCATTGAAAGACCAAGCAAATAAGGCAATTACAGTTAATAGTAATCCTATGATAGTATTAAGTAGATAGCTCAAGATTCTAGTTCCTGTAACTGATCTAAGGTATTTACACCTATTATTTCTTCTGAATTATCAATTTTTATGGCTTTAATTTCCATGCTAGATTTGGCCAGTTCAACTGCATCAGTAAGATAGTATTCTTTAGAAGCATTATTTGTTTTTATACTATTTAAAATTTCAAAAATTTGTGGAATTTGAAAAATAAAAATCCCAGTATTTATTTCTTTTATTAAGCGCTGTTCGTTTGAGCAATCTTTTTCCTCAATTATTTTACTTATACTACCTGAACTATTTTTTATTATTCTTCCATAGCCAGTCGGATTATCAAGGTCTGCAGTAATTAGGGTGATACCACGATTATTTTCGATGTGGTTATGAATAATTGGAAGGAGAGTTGATGCTTTAATATTTGGAACATCTCCATATAAAATTAATATATGGCCGCTTTTATTTTTTAATAAATCTTCAGTTTGCAATACTGCATGGCCGGTACCTAGCTGTTCCATTTGAGTGGCGTATTTTAGATTACTTCTCTTGATAGTATGTGAAATAACTTGTTCCTTTTTAAATCCAACAACTAATATTGTTTCAATTGGATTCAATAACTCACTTTCATTTAACACATGGTCTATGAGCGGGTAACCCTGCAAGCTATGAAGGACTTTCGGCAAATCAGAGTTCATTCTAGTTCCTTTGCCTGCGGCCAAAACAACAATTCTTAATTCTTTATTCATAAATTTCCTTTTCTAAGTAGGGAATATTTCGTTTTTTAATAATGCCTCCCCCAAAACATAAACCAGATTTATCATATAATACAATTGATTGACCTTTGGTAATTGCTTTAATTTTTTTATCAAATTTAATATAACATTGGTCATCATTTAATGATATTATTTGGCAAGAATGATCATTGTCGCGGTATCGAACTTTTGCAAAGCATGGCATAGGTAACTTGCTTTTGATATTTTCATTCAAAAAAATATTTACTGCAACTAATTCATCAGAAAATAAAGCAGGATGTTCACCTCCTTGAGCGACATAAATGATATTTTTATCTATATTTTTTTTTACTACATACCATGGCTTATCAAATGCAGATTTTTTCGCACCTATTCCCAAACCTTTACGCTGTCCAACTGTAAAGAACATATGTCCATTATGCTTGCCCACAAGAGTACCATCAAGAGAAATAATATCACCTTCTTTTTTATCAATAAACTGTTCTACGAAGGTATTATACTGTCTGTCACCAATAAAGCATATTCCAGTACTATCTTTCTTTTTTGCATTTACTAATTTATTTTTTTCAGCTATTTCTCTAACTTCGTTCTTATAGAGATTACCTAAAGGAAACTCAATATTTTTTAAGACTTTATCGCTCAATTGGTATAAAAAATATGATTGATCTTTGGTTAGATCTTTAGCTTTGCCGATAAAAAACTTATCATCTTTCATTAATACTTTTGCATAATGGCCTGAGGCAATTTTTTTGGCACCAATTTTCTTAGCATATTTTTCAAATACATCAAATTTAATCTCTTTATTACACAATACGTCTGGGTTTGGAGTTAGTCCCAGCTCATGGTCTTTTAAGAATTGACTAAAAACTCTCTCTTTGTATTCTTTGGTATAGTTAATTTTAGTAAGAGGTATGTTTAAGGTAGCACACACGCTTGCAGCATCTGCATAATCATCTTCAGCACTACAGATAGCATTTTTGTCATCCCAGTTTTTCATAAAGATTCCATGTACTTCGTATCCTTTTTGCTGAAGAAGTAGTGCTGCAACAGAACTATCAACTCCTCCACTAATACCTAGTACTATTTTTTCTTTTTTCATGTAATGATTATGTTTATCTTAATGAAAATATTTATGACTTCAAATCACTCACATAAAGCCATTGTTTTTGGATCAATAAGCATTGATAAAATTGTTAATAAACATGGTTCATTCCCAAATGTATTAGGCGGATCTGCAGCTTATGCACTTTTAGCTAACACACAAAAAACATGTGAACTTGTTGGTGTTGTAGGAAATGATTTTACGGACAATCATTTTGATTTATTATCAAACCATTCAATTTCTACAAAATCATTAACTCGTGCGAACGGTAATACATTTTGTTGGGGAGGAAAATATGAAGATGATTTCAGTTCTAGACAAACATTATATGTAGATCCTGGAGTTTCTGAAAGATATGTACCTAACCTTTCGCATGAATCAAAAAATTCTTCTTATTTAATGTTGGGTAATACAGCACCACATTTACAAATACAATTATTAGATCAAATGGAGAATAAGCCTTTTATAATGTTAGACACTTTTAAGCTATATATAGACATAGCAAATAAAGAATTAAAAGACTTAATTAAAAAAGTAGACTTATTTTGTATCAACTTTAATGAAGCTATTGCATTGACCGAACAAGATGGAAGCAATGTAACTGAAATGGCCAATGCTATTTTAGATCTTGGCCCGAAAAGTTTAATAATTAAAGATGGCGAAAAGGGCTCAACATATTTTGATCGCAATAATAATGTATTTAAAATGAAGGCTTATCCCCTAAAAGAAGTGATTGATACAACTGGAGCAGGAGATGCATATCTTGGAGGGATTTTGATGGGGAAAGTTCAAGGAATGCATATATTTGATGCAATGAAAGTTGGTGCAGTAATGGCTTCATTTTGTATTGAAGGCGTAGGAGTAGAAGGTCTGTTGAACGTTTCAAAAGCATCTTTTCAGAAAAGACTTAAATGGATGCAAGCAAACCATACTGCTTGAAAACTCATTATAATAATACTAACTTGCTAATCAAACATAAGGAGAATGAATAGCATGACTTATTTTAAAAATTTTATTGTGACAGCAGTTTTTATTTCAGCACTATTTGCTGGACAAGCTCTAGAATCTGCAAAAATTTATATTAAAGACAAAGATTGGGATAAAGCAGCAGAAAAATTAATTGAAGCGTTAGATCATCCTAAAGATAGATGGGAAGCCGCATTTCATTTGGGAGATAAAATATATCCAAGAAAACAAGATTGGGTGTCAGTTAGAAAATATATGGATATTGCTTCAACTGCTCAAAAAAGTCTTAAGATTAGACCTACAAGGAACGATAAAAGAATTCCAATAGATCAAGCAATTACTGCATCCATAACAAAAAGTTATAATTTGATTTATTACAAGGCGTCAGGCTACCTGCAATTGCTTAACAGAGCAAGTAGTGTAGAACAAAGAAATGCACTTATTGATCAGGCTATTCAAACATCTATGAATGCAAAAGATTTAGATCCAGGGCAACCAGGGTCGTATGCACTTATTGCTCTTTATTCCTCAGTAAAGGGAGATAAAGAAACTACTATTAAGTATCTTGATATGGGTCTTGCATTAGAAGATATTCCAGAAGAAACAAAGATTGCGTTGCTAGTAAGCGCAGGACAGAGTGTGGTAAGATTGGGAGAGTTTGAGAAGGGTTTAGGTTATTACGAAAAAGCACTTGAGATTCAACCAAATGAGCCAACAGCACTAAAAAGTTTAGGTGCATTATATCTTGCACAAGATAACTTTGAATCTGCTCTTGCAAATTTAGACAAAGCAATCGAAATGACTTCTGATGACAAAGATTTAGTTGATTTATTTTTTAATAGAGGATTAGTCTATCTAAAAATGGATAATTTTGAAGAAGCAGAATATAATTTTGAAGAAGCTTACTTCTTAGCACCTGACGATGTTGAGGCTTTGCTAGGTTTAGCAAAAGCCTTAGAACAAGCAGAAAGATGGAGAAAAGCAAGAAACTATTATATGGAACTAATTGAAAAAAATCCAAATGACGCTCAATATTATTACGGTGTTTACCGAACATATTTTGGCGAAGGTAGACTTGAAGATGCTCAAGAATATCTTAATAAAGCAACTGCGCTAAGAGCAAATTAATACAGAATAATACCAAGATTTTCTTCGTAGAAACTTTTTACTGATCTTTCAAGAATAACAGCTAATGCTCTATATGCATTAGCATTATCTCTAAATCCAGCATATGGTGTAGCTACGTTAATAGCATTAATTTGATTTGTTGATAAATTATGACTACCATATGTTATCAGTGTATATCCGCCTGATATATAATCTTCCCCATTAACGTTGGGGTTATCAAGTGTTGGTACTACTTCAAATTGATAGTTTGTATCATTGCTATTATAGCTATCGCCAACTATTAGATTTCCAAGACTGTTATATCCTCTTACAATTTCTGCGAATGAAGATGAAGAAAGCACCGATAATCCTGCAATACTTGAAGCGGGAGCCAATGAATTTAACTGCAAGTCCGTTTGGCTTAAATTATTTTCTGTTAGTAAATATCCTAATTCAACTCTTTGATTTGAATGAGTATGCTCAATAAGATTAAGCAAAATTCCTAAATCAAAATTAGCTTCTACACTATCTATTGCTGTTTGTAAATAAGAGTGGTAGGTGCCATAGGTTATGTTTGCATAAGAATTTCCTTGAGCACCGTCCATTTGATTTAAATCTGGATCTAATTTAGCTCTGCTTACATTGTTATAAATGATATGAGGATACAGGCCATTTGAATTTTGGTAGTAGAAGTATGCAAATTGCTCTGCTACTTTACGAGTATCCACGGCTCGAGCAGTTTCTCCTGTTCTATCTGGAAAGGTAGAAGGGGTTAGTGTTCCATCATGAGGAACTGTAATAATAATTGGAGTATTTCCAACGCGGTATGATACATACCCTTGACTATCTGTTACTATTTCTCCAGGAGTATAAATTACATCCGGAGTAGGTAGAACTGACTGTGTTGCACGACCAGAATCTCCCCCACAACCAACAATAAAAAATAGTAGTAATATGTTAATCTTAGTAAGTAATTGCTTCATTTCCATTTTGTGTTCCTCTTTTATCTGCACCCGAAATAAATGAACCATCTTTTCGTTGAATTCCATGTGTTCTTGCTAGATAAAAATTACCCGGCAGATTCTTGGATTCATAAAATGCATGATTTAATAATTTTAATTCATCAATTTGATTTTGATCTAATGCGTCTTTTTCAAAAAAAATAAAATCAGGTAACCATTGTGAATGAGTTCTTGGAGTATCAATAGCTTCCTGTATATTTAAGTCATGATCTAATACACTAATAATAATTTGCAATACTGCTGTTATGATACGAGATCCTCCTGCAGCTCCAACCGTAAGTATTGATTGACCATTTTTATCAACTACTAAAGTAGGGGACATAGAACTCAAAGGGCGTTTATGAGGTTGAATAGCATTTGCTTCTCCACCAATTAAGCCAAATGCATTAGGCACATTAGGTTTTGCAGAAAAATCGTCCATTTCATTATTAAGTAAAAAGCCTGCATTATCTACAATTTTTTTATTTCCATAGCTGAAGTTTATTGTAGTGGTAATACCAGCAGTGTTTCCATCTTTATCCATAACAGAATAATGAGTTGTTTCTACGCTTTCTTTTTTTGTGGTTCCAGCAGCAATACTAGTACTTGGTGTTGCTTGCGTAAGAGAGATGAGACTAAGCCTTTCCAATGCATAATCTTTTGAAGTAAGCATATCAATCGGATTATTCCAAAAGTCGGGGTCACCTAAATGTACTGCTCTATCAGCGTATGCCAATCTTTGAATTTCTGTCAATAGATGAACAAATTCTGTAGAATTTCTTTTTATGTTTTGAATATCAAAGTTTTCTAACATATTAAGCATTTGAATTAGTAGTACTCCACCAGAACTTGGTGGACCCATAGAAACAATAGTATAATCTCTATATGAACCCACTATAGGATTTCGATAAACCGAATCATAATCTTTCAAATCTTGATAAGACATTAGACCATTATTTAATTTCATTTCATCTATAATGTATTGAGCTGTTTCACCTTCATAAAAACCTTTATTACCACTTTTTGCAATTCTACGTAAGGTATTTGCTAAATCTTTTTGAATAAATATATCTCCAGGTTTCCATTCATCTATTTCATTTAACATCTTTTCGTATTCTTCTGAGCTCAATTCCCCGTTTGAAAATTTGCTTTCCAAATCCGTTATGACATTATCATTATTTTTAATAAATAATTTGTTTGAACCCTCATCTTTGATAAAATGACTTTTATTAGTATCAAATCCATGGGCAGCTGTTGGTTCAATAGCGAATCCATTATCTGCTAGGTTAATAGCAGGCTGAAGGAGCTCAGTTAAGGTAAATTTTCCAGAACCATAATCGTTATAAATTTTAATTAATCCATTAACTGTTCCTGGAACACCAGATGATATATGTGAGAATAATGCAAGATCGCGTACATAATTACCTTCTTCATCTAAAAACATACTTTCAAAAGAAAGTTTTGGAGCTTTTTCTCTAAAATCTAAACTAACGAGTTCTCCATCAGCAGTTCTAGCAATTAAAAATCCTCCACCTCCCAGGTTTCCATTAGAAGGGGAAGTAACAGCAAGAGCAAAACCCGTAGCAACAATTGCATCAAAAGCATTTCCGCCCTTTTTTAAAATATCTATTCCAACTTGAGATGCTATTCTTGAAGTAGAAGAGACAGCACCATTTTTATCTATTTTTGGTTGACTGCAACCATGAATAAATAGGACCATTACAAGGATAAAGTTTATGATAGATTTGTTGTGCATTTTTTATTTCATTAAAGATAATAAAAAGCCCCTACAAAAAGTAGAGGCTTTTTATTTTTTTATAACCGGAGTTATTATGTTACAGTGTCATATCTAGACGAGTGTAAATATAACGTCCGTGGAATCCAAATGGACTGTATCCTGAATGTTGGAAAATTCCATTAAAACTATTTCTTTTAATAGTTTTGTCAGGGTACTGGTCAAGTAGGTTATTAACACCTAATGACATTCTTACTTGGCTGTTAACCTGGAATGAGTATTCCGTATCAACTGTCCATTTAGCACCTAATACTTGTTCTATTTCTTCAGAACTAGCTGGGATAGTTACTTCACCCCAACGATTTAATTTCCACATAAATGTAGAAGTTGTTTTCTGTAATGTAGCTGAGAACTGGAAGTTTTCTTTTGGTGCTGAACTTTCATATCTCACTGTGTTAGCACGGCCAAGCAATACGCTTGATGTATATGCTGCTAATTCAGCAGGAGTATCTAGTTCACCCTTATTAGTTACTTCAGTATCGTTAAAGTTCATTGCAGCTTTAAGCAATAATGAACCATTAGCAACATCTTCTCTCATGGATGCTACAATATCTAAACCATTAGTTTCTGTATCTACACCATTAAAGAAGTATCTACCTGCAGCTGCTGGTACACCTCTTTCAGCAAAGAAAGAAACCATGTCAGAAGTTGTTCCTGAACCTCTAAATGTTTCACTCATACCAATACGATCTTCAACTGTAATTACATATGCATCAACAGATAATGAGAATCTGTCATCGTTATATGTCATACCAGCTGAAACGTTAGTAGATGTTTCAGGTTCTAGGTCTTTAGCTCCAAGAGCTCTTGCAGCTTCAGTATCAACAGGGAACGTTCCTACTTCTAGTGGAACTCCATCAATAAAGTTGGTAGCAATTGATGAGAAATATGCTTCTTGTAAGGCAGGTGCTCTAAAGCCAGTACTGAAAGAACCTCTTGCAGCAACACCTTCTTGTAATTCATATCTCATTGCAACTTTACCGTTTGTTGTTGAGCCAAAATCACTATAGTTTTCTATTCTTAAGGCTAAGTCTAATGCCATAGCTTCAGAAAGATTACCAGATATTTCAGAATATACACTGACAGCCTCTCTATCGCGATCTTGTTCGTTAGCAGGAGCTAATCCAGGAAGACATTGACAACCAACTGCTGCGGAAGCGCCCGCATTTGGTCCATCTAAAACATCATATCCATAGTCTGCATACCCTGCTTCTTCACCAGCTTCAATGGTGTAATTTTCTAAACGAACTTCAGCTCCCCATGCTAAACTAACATCTCCTTCAAAACCAGGTAAGGTTGTTGATGTTTGAAAGTCAGCATTTACAGTAGTTTGATCGTAGCCTAATGTACCTAGGTCAAATTCAGATTGCTGATTTGGTCCAGTACCTGCAGTTGCGTTGTGACTGTTTTTCATGCCCCAAGCAAACTCGTTACCTCCAGTTGTCACACTAACGTCATAAGCTATTGCGCCAATGATATCTCTGGTTGATGAACCTTCTACCAAGCCTTTCATACCTACAGCTAAAGATTTGTCTGAAAGTGTTGGGCTAATTAATGGAAGGAATCCGTCAGGATACCATGCACGTAGCGTACGATTGTCATTTGCTCTTCTGTAATAACATCCACTTTCTCCGTCACGTGTGTTCATTCCACCAAAAGCGTAAAATGTGCCGCCACGTTCCATTGGGAAGCTACCATTGAACATAAGACTTACTTGTTCAAATTCTCCAGCACCAATACGGTGATTTTCTCTGTCGAATGCATATTCTTTGTCATCCATTCCCGCAAAGTACTGTCTTCTTGGATCTAATCCGGCACGGTTAGAACGACCACCGTCACGAATTTGTCCGCTTACATATAGGTTTCCACCAAATACATTCAAACCGTTACCAGCATGAATAATAAGATTTCTACCATCTTGTTTAAGAACTGTTTCCATTCCTGGACGAGCCCATCCTCTGTCTGCAGAGTAAGGTAGGTAACCAGTACCTTCAACTTTTTCATCAAGATCCCAACCGTAGGTTGAAGCATTTTGGCCGTCAATTAGACCTTCTCCAGCAGCATAACCTCTTTCAAAGTAAGAAAGATTTTGACCATAAGTAACACTTAGGTCAGCTCCACCAGTTTCTTTTAAAATTAAGTTAATAACCCCTGCAACAGCGTCTGAACCGTACTGAGCGGCAGCACCATCACGAAGCACTTCTATTTTAGAAATAGCGCTTGCTGGGATTGCATTTAAGTCAACCTGAGTTGAACCACGACCAACTGAACCGTTAACGTGAACTAAAGCACCTTGATGACGTCTTTTACCATTTACTAGTACAAGAGTCTGATTTGGCGCCATACCACGTAATGTTGCTGGTCTCATGTGATCAGATCCATCAGTAATATATCCTTTAGGGGAATTATATGATGGAACTAAGGCCTGTAATAAGTCATTGGTTTCAGTGTAACCAGATGCACGAATTTCAAGCTCAGTAATGACCTCTACTGGAACTGCTTGTTCGTCAACATTTCTTGCGAAACGTGAACCAAGAACAGAAACTGCATTACCAGCTACTGCGCTCGACGCTAATGAAAAATTAGCTGTTGCAGAACCATCTACACTTACAGAAATACTCGCAGATTCATATCCAATGTATGAAGCAGTAACAGTATATGTTCCGCTTTCAACACCGTCGACTGAATATGATCCGTCAGCTCCTGTTGCAGCACCAGATGATGTACCTTCTACTGTAACGTTAGCTCCAAATAGTGCATTACCATTTGCATCAGTAACTGTACCTGAAACTGATTGAGCAAACATTAAACTAGAAAATAAAACTAGCGCTATCATGTTATATAGCTTTCTCATTGTTTTTCCTTTGTTTATGTACATATTAATAAAACCTTGGTATGTACCTCGCTTAGAGGTAAAAATATACCCTTAATTGGCTTAACTTAGTTTAAAGAGCTCTTTATGTCAATAATTTAAAGAGGAGGGGCCTATTATCTGCGACTTCGCAATTTCATCAATAGATTTAGAATTTCAATGTAAAGCCATATGAGTGTAATCATTAAACCAAATGCTGCATACCACTCCATATATTTTGGAGCGCCTTGTTCAGCACCTTGTTCTATAAAATCAAAATCTAATACTAAATTCATTGATGCTATACCAACTACAAAAACAGAAAATAAAATACCAGTAAGCCCATTACCAAACAATGGACTCATAAACGAAATTCCAAAAAAAGATAGAATGAGATTCAGAACATAAACTATCAGGATACCAAAAGTTGCAGAGAAAACACCAAGTCTAAAATTTTCAGTTGCAGCAATAAGTTTACTTTTATACAAAAATAATAAGGCAGCTAAAATTCCAAAAGTCAATGCAATTGCTTGATTTGCAATACCCGGATACATTGCATTAGCATAAGCAGATATACCTCCAAGAATAAGTCCTTCAGCTAGACAATAAAGCGGCACTGTATATGGAGCTGATTTTTTATTAAATATTGTTATCATTAGAAGAATAAATGTAAAAATAGTAGCTGGCCAAAAAAGTGCTAACCCTAGTTGTGGATTGTTCCAAGTGTAAATAGCTGATGTCATTACAAGCAGAAGACTTAATGCAGTTTTATTAACTGTTCCATCAATTGTCATCGCAGTTTCGCCAGAAACGCGTCGAGCGGTTCTAAAAGTATTATTGTTAAGTGCTGGATTAGCTGATCGCATAGTTACTCCTATTAAATTTTATTGTCAGAAATAAATTGTAAAATTTTATCACAAGAAACTCGCTGCTGTTTCATTGAATCGCGTTCTCTAATAGTAACGGTGTCATTTTCTAATGTTTCATGATCAATAGTGATTCCGAATGCAGTACCTGCTTCATCTTGTCTATAATATCTTTTTCCAATAGAACCCTGTTCATCGTATAAGCATTTATGTTCAGAGTTTACCATACCAAATATATTTTGTGCTTTTTCTGGCAAACCATCTTTTTTTAGTAAGGGACAAATAACAGCTTTATTCGGGGCTAAATCAAAAGGCAATTTTAGAACAGTTCTTTTGTTTGCTTCATCTTCAAAATAAGCCTCACAAAGAACCATAAGAAAAAGACGATTTAAACCCGTTGAAGTTTCAATAATGAAAGGGTGGTATTTTTCATTGTTGACTTGGTCAAAATACATCATATTTTTCCCCGATAACTTCTCATGCTCCTTGAGATCAAAATCAGTTCTATTATGAATTCCTTCAACCTCACCCCATCCAAATGGAAAATTGTATTCAATATCGAATGCATCTTTAGCATAATGAGCCAAGGCATCTTCTGAATGCTGATGGAATTTTAAATTATCTTGGCTGATACCTAGTTCTGAAGTATAAAAATCAATTCTTTTTTCTTTCCAAAAAGACATGCTCTGTTCATCTTCAGACGGGTGAACGAAATATTGCATTTCCATTTGTTCAAATTCTCTAGTTCTAAAAATAAAATTTCTTGCTACTATTTCATTTCTAAAAGCTTTACCAATTTGTGCAATTCCAAAAGGGACTTTGAGTCTCATAGAATTCTGGACAAGCAAATAATTAATATAAATTCCTTGAGCAGTTTCAGGGCGCAAATAAATACTTTTACCAGTTTTTTCTGATGGGCCAGCATTAGTTTTGAACATTAAATTAAATTGCGTTGCAGCTGTCCACTTACCAATATTGCCCGAAAAAGGGTCAATGACGCCAGCACTTTCCAGAGCATTGCTAAATTTATCTGACTGAGTTAATAAAATAGTAGATATGCGATCTAAAGTGTCACTATCATTATTATTTTGAATTGACATTTGACGACATAGATCATCAATCACTTTAGTTTTTTGCTGTGATAGAAGATCGTCAACTCTATAACGTTTTTTATTATCCTTGTTATCAGTCATTGGATCATTAAAATTAGCTACATGTCCACTTGCTTCCCAGACATCTGGATGAACCATTATTGAACTATCTAACCCAACAATATTTGAATGACGAGTCATTTCTTCCCACCATTTTTCAGAAATTGATTTCTTTAAATCAACCCCAAGTGGACCATAATCATAAGAAGCTTTAAGGCCTCCATAAATTTCAGAGTTTGGAAAAACAAAACCTTTACGCTTACAAAGCGAAATAACTTTATCTAGATGTTTTTTGCTCATTTATTATGTTTTGTTCCCATATTTTGAAAAAAAATATATCCATACTAATAACTATAGAGTTTAAGAAAAAAAATATCTGTAGAGTAAAACTATTCCTAAAAAACCAAAAATAAGCGGTGCGAGCCAAACTAGCATATCAAATCCTTTTTTAGGAGGATTTGCTAATATTTCTATTCCAAATCTGTTAACATAATGATCTTTAATTTCTTTATCCGACATTCCTTGGATGACCATTTTTTTTATTTCTTCTTTCATTTCTAAGGCTGGTCCAGCTTGAGATTGTTCAAGAGTGAGCCCATCGCAAACAGGACACATTAGATCTCGATTTAGTGAATATAGACGTTCTTCAATAGAAGATTGAAAACTAAATAAATATGTCATGCTAAATAAAGTTAAAAATATTTTTTTAGTCATGATTTTTCATCTATTAATTGGATAGCTTTTTCTAAAGTCACTTCATCAATCACAAAACCTTTCAAAGAAACATTTTTCTTTCCATCAGTAACATACGGACCAAATCTCCCACGCTTAATAGAAATTTCATTTTTGCTTTTAGGGTGAGCGCCTAATATTTTAGGTTCAAATTTTAATTTTCTATCTTTTATAAGCTTAATAGCTTCGTCAAGTGTAATTGTTAATGGACTATCATCTGCTTTCATTGATGCATTTATTTTCCCACATTTTACATAAGGGCCATATGGTCCAAAATCTGCTAAAATATCATCTCCAGTGTCAGGGTGTTCGCCAAGTTTCTTAGGCATGCTAAGCAAATCAATAGCAATTTTTTCAGTTAAGTTTTCTACACCAATGCTTTTGAGTATGGACTTTCTTTTTTTACTTGATTCTAATTCAACGTATGGACCATATCTTCCAATCTTTAGTAGAATATTTTCTCCATTAGTAAATTTACCAATCACATTATCTTCTTTTTGCATGCTATCTAATTCATCTAGCTTTGTCTTATTAAGTTCTCCAAAAAAAATGTCTTCAGGGATGGTAATATTCTTCCCATCTTTTTGAACATAAGGGCCAAATTTTCCAATTCGAATCTCTAAATCATCTTGAACATTTACAGTACAAGCTTTAGCGATATCTACTTCCTCTTCTAATAACTTAGAAACACCCTTGTAATCTCCATTTCCATAATAAAACTCTTTTAAAACTTCTAAGTATGAATTTTCGGAGCGTGACACTGCATCAAGTCGACTTTCCATATCTGCAGTAAATTGTTCATTAAACAATGCTCTATAATGATTGTCTAATAATTGAGAAACTGCAATTCCTACAAAAGTAGGGATAAGAATTTTGCTTTTCTTAGTGACATATTCCTTTTGAGAAAGCTTTTCGATAATTGAAGAGTATGTTGAAGGTCTTCCAATCCCTCTGACTTCCATTTCTTTTACAAGCATAGCTTCAGAAAATCTTCTAGGAGGAGATGTAGTTTTTTCATCTGATAAAACATCATCACATATAATTTTTGACTGCTCATCTATTTTAGGCAAACTATCCGAAGCAATTCTATCTTTTCTTGTAAGAGCTTGTTCATATGCTGCAGTATATCCTTTAAATACAGTAACATTTCCGCTTGCTTTAAACAATGATTTCCCATTAGATATTTCAACATTAGTTCGTATATACTGTGCCGGTTGCATTTGAGATGCAACAGTTCTGTTTAATATTAATTCATATAGCTTTGCTTCATCTAGCCCAATTTTCTTTACTTCACTTACGCTTTTAAATTTAGTACCAGCAGGCCTTATTGCCTCATGAGCCTCTTGAGAGTTGGCAACTTTGTTTTTATAAATATTAGTTTTTTCAGATAGAAATTTATCTCCAAAATTTTTACTTATAAACGCTTTGGTGGCATGTAATGCCTCATTTGAAAGATTGGTGCTATCAGTTCTCATATAAGTAATACACCCTTGTTCATATAATTTTTGCGCTATAACCATTGTTCTTTTTGGAGAAAATCCAAATCTTCTTGATGCATCTTGTTGAAGAGTGCTTGTTGTAAAAGGAGGAGAAGCAGAACTCGAGGTAGGTTTGCTTTCTATATTTTTAACAATCCAATCATTCGCCTCACATTCTTTTTTGATTTTATTTGCAAGTGTTTTGTCAATTTGAATAACATTGTCTTTTTTTAAGCCTACTTCAAATTTCCCAAAATCATCTGACTTAGCTACATAGCTTCCATCATATTTTATTAAAGAAGCTTTAAATGATTCAGAAGTTTTTTCTTCTGTTAGTTCTGCTTCAATAGCATAAAATTTATTCTCAATAAATTTATTTCTAAGTTTTTCACGATCAACGAGCAATTTTAAAGCTACAGATTGAACCCTTCCTGCAGATAACCCTTTGTTTTTTAGTGAGCGAAGAGTTTTCCATAATACTGGAGAGAATGTAAAGCCTACAATACGATCAATTGCCCGTCTTGCTCTCTGTGCATCAACTAGATCATAGTTAATTTGACGAGAATTTTGGACAGCATATAAAACTGCTTTTTTGGTTATTTCAGTAAACTCAACTCTTTCAATATCGCCCTTAATCTCAGACGCTATGTCAGCTGCAATTGCTTCACCTTCTCTATCGGGGTCTGTTGCAATCAAGATTCTATCGGCAAGCTTAACTTCTTTTTTAAGCTGAGTAAGAAACTTTTTTTTATCTGGCATGCTTTCAATTTTCATTGCAAAGTCATTTTCAATTTCTATCCCCATTTCTTTCTTTGGTAGATCTTTAAAATGTCCTATGCTTGCAATTACAGATGCATTGTCTACATACTTAGCTATCGTCTTAGTTTTTGAGGGAGACTCAACAATTATTAATAGTTTTTCTTGTTTTGACATATTGGTTGGCAACTTACATAGATTGATTAGTAATTGTCAAAAATTTATATTTATAAATATAAATTATTGATTTACAGGTCAAGGTAATCTTTGATTTGATTTGCGCTATTAACTTCAAATTCTTTTTTAGAATGCAAGTCTTTAAGCATAATTTTATCATTCAATCTAAGATAATATTTTGCATTTAATTTAATTGCATGCTTTGTTTGATTTTTTTCTGATTTCTTAAGAGTATCAATAAAAACACTGAATCCATTATCAATTAGTTGATTTGCAATTTTCAAAATTTTTGAAGATCCTGTTTCATATCCAATAAAGAAGTCAGGTCCTTTATTTGGTAGTTTCAAATTTGATTCAAGAATAAGTCTTTCAATCCCTGCTGCAAAACCAACAGCGGGGGTAGATGGTCCGCCCATGCTTTCAACTAAGTAATCGTATCTACCTCCACCTAGAAGAGCATTCTGTGACCGTGAAGAAATAGTAGATATTTCAAATGTAGTACTATTATAATAATCTAAGCCTCTTACTAATCTACCATTTTCTTTGTAGGAGATATTTAGCGCATCCAAATGTAAAAGCAAATTCGAATAATTGCTTTTTTCTTCTTTTGACAAGTATTCAGTAATCATTGGGGCTTTATTGATTATATCAAAATCCATTTCTTCTTTGCTGTCTAGGATCCTAAGCGGATTAACTTCTAAACGATTTAGTGAAATTTTTGACAGCTGTGATTTATAGCTAGTAAAATATTGACTTAACTTTTCTTGATATAATTGCCTTGTATCTGTATTTCCAATATTATTGATTTGAAGGACTGTATTTTCGATTCCTAGCTGGCAAAGGATTTTTGTTGCCAAAAGAATGATTTCCACATCCTGTTCAATTTCAGAACATCCAAGAGCCTCAACTCCAAACTGATGAAATTGTCTTTGCCTCCCTTTTTGAGGTTTTTCTCTTCTAAATAATGCATCAATATAAAATAGCTTACATAAAGGTTTGCTTCTATAAAACCCAGATTCTATAAATGCCCTAACAACCGGAGCTGTCATCTCTGGCTTCAAAGCTAAATGATTATTTGAAGAATCTTCCCAGGAAAACATTTCTTTTGACACATCAGTCTCAAATCCAACATTTTGTTTAAAAAGGTCTAAATTTTCAATAATAGGAGTCTTTATTTCTTCAAATCCAAAGCTGTTACTCAAGGATTGAAGCAAAGAAATTACATGATTCCATTTTTCAATCTCTGGCGGGAGAATGTCATACGTTCCTTTAACTTTTTGAAACTTTGATTTCATTAAATAACATTAATAATTTTTTGAAGTAATAACACCTAAAAACTTGACCTTGTTGTATAGATACCAGTTTTTTGTTCAATCTTTAAATCTCTCAAGATATCAGATTTTAAGTTTAGCCTAAAATATAGTCCTTTAGCATAGCCATTTGGAGTCCAATCAACGAATAATTCCCAGCAATCTATCTCTCTGTATAGTGTTAAATTATGTCTTACAATATTTTTATCAATTAAGTTGAATCTTGCATTATAATTAAGCTTCCAATTCGATGTTACATTTATACTAGTATTACTATTAAGCCAAAAATTCTCAATCTTATTTTCTGGATTAATTTTATTAAGAGCGTAGCTTATTCCTAGTCTACTTTGCCAATTATTTGACGACAGATCATTTATGAATGTTGCAGTTTCTTTGGAAAAATTATCATTATTTTTTATGTCCGATTGTTTTCCTTTGATTGTAAAGTTTGTAGAGAGCCTAATTCCTGTTAATCTTGGCAAAGATGTTATTTTATCTAATCGAACATTATTTTTAGAGTCAAATTCATAAAAATCATGGGTAAGGTTTAGATCAATGTTCGTGCCGTTTTTTAAATTGCTTCTAATAGAACTATTTAAGTTTGAGAGTTTAAACTCTTCGTTATTGAGATTGTAGCCAGTATTTAATCTCCATGAAAATAGATTTATTTTTTCTTCTTTGTCACCATCAGAGTATTTTGCCTGGAAAACATTTCCTAGAGAAAAATTGATTTTCTTACTACTACTCCTAGGAGTAGAGCCTATAACAGAGCCAGAAAAGTAATCATAGTATTCTTCATTAAATTCTTGAAAATATTTACTATTGTTTAAATAATTCGGTGAATAGCTAAATCCAATAGAAGGCGTTATAACATGTCTGATAGAGCTTAGATTCCCAACTTTGAAAGGAAGAACACCATAAATCTTTGTAGTTATTGATAATGATAAGTTGGAAGTTGTTCTATTTTTAAATTTATCTATTTCATCAAACTCAATTTCATTTTCAGTATTTAGAATTGCTTTTCTAAAACTATTTACAAAATCAGAATTGACATTAATATTAGGATTAATTGCTATATAATTAAATAAAGTAAATGGTGCACTTATACTAAAATTATTTTTTAACATAACATCTGTTGTGTTTGAAGTTAAAATCTCACCATTTGCATTCTGCGTCCAACGATAACTAGTATTTTCATCTTCAAAAATCTCTTCTGCTCTATAATAGTTTTTTGAATTATTTGACATTCTTGAGCTATAGTTCCATTGAATACTACTTAAAAATGGATTACTATTATTTTTAAATAAACTTCTTCTACCCAACCTAAAATTAGCTGAAGGGAGGGTACTGCTATTTTCTGTAATAGTAGAGTTGAGACTAGTCGGATTTTGGTAAAAAATAGAATTAGCATTAACCTTATTTTTTGACATCAAATCTTGTTTGTTTGAAACATTAACACTCAATGATAAATTTTTATTTTTCCATCTTTTTGAATATGTTGCATTGGAAATAGCTTGTTGATTTAATCTTTTTAAGGGGTCAATACTTGTTTCACGATTATATTCACCATTCCTATAATAGCTTACATTAGATCTGAATGATTGATCCTTTCTCAAAATTTGATTGTGATTCCAATTCAAGGATAAGTCAGTTTTATTATTTTTGTTTAATTTGGCTATGTCTTGCTCATTTGAACTAAGATGTTTTCTAACTTCAAAATTAAAACTACCACTAAATTTATATCTATTTTTATATTGATTTTTTGACTTAAGAATTAATCCTTGCCGATCGGCAAAAATCAAAGAATTTTCGGATCCAAAATAATCATTAGGAGCAAAATAATATCCTAAACCATCTAAGTAATTTCCTCGGTTTTCAGAAGACCCAAATGATGGCATAATCCATCCAGAACGCCTTTCTTTATTAGTGTGAGGGAAAATGGCCATTGGAATTCCAAAAATAGGTACACCACCAACAACAATATTCAGTGGTTTGGCTATCACTTTATCACCATATATAATTTTTACTTGTTTGCTTCCAAGATAAAATTTGGAAGGATCGCATGATGTAAAGATACAATCCTCTATATAGAAAGTACTATCTGTAACTGTAGTTATTTGCTTGCCCATGTACATATTATTTTGCACCCTGGTTGAGCCCGCAACAACCTTACCTTTTCTATCTTTGATATTATAGACGATTGATTTTCCAGATACAGGCTCTCTTCCGTTTTCAACCAGTGTCGGTTCAAGAAGTTCGTCTTTATTAAATGGATTTTTATCAAATGCTTCAAGAATATTACTATTCCAATCAATATTTATTTGAGCAGCAGTTAAATCCATACCTACTTGATAAATATTTGCCTCACCAAACATTTTAGATTGTTGAGTACTGGTATCAAATTCTACTCTTTTACCTATGTAGTCTACTTTTTCTTGAGATATATTTGATAATGAAGGATTAAATTGACCAATAACTCCACCAATCGATTCGAGATTTGTTGCATTATTATTTTTAAGTTTTAAAGTTATTTTGTCGCCACTTATTTCATTTGTACCTTGATAAAGAGAGTCTTCATATAAATGAATCAAACTAGATGCCATCCCAATTAGTTCAATTTCTGATATAGCCTCATTATTTATATTAATATTGATGAGCTTCCCCTTTAAAATATCTTCGTTTTTTACAGCCTTACTTTCATTTTCATTTATCTTTTCATATCCATAGTTAGTAGAAAAAATGGTACCATTTTCGAGAACTTGAAGTGACTCAATTTTTTTATTTTCAAAGATTAGCTCAACCACCTTACCTTCAACCCTTTGTTCTAGATTAATTATTTTTACGTTATTTCGCAGAGTTACTTTGCTATTATTATTTATTTCTCCATTATCAGCTGTAACTGTTTGTTCTAAATTGTTGATTGAAATATTTCCAAACATTTCAACTGTATCTATATCTGAATTGTAAGTTAAAGAATCGCAAAAAATTGTTTTATTTGCATCTTCAATTTTAACATTATTGTAGAGTTTTAAAATATTGTTTTGACTTGACTGGATTGCGGTATCTCCATAAAGGAGCATAGAACCTTTTTGGAAAATAATATTTCCTTCCAAAGTAGTAATTGTTTGTTGATTAATTTCTTTTGATGATAAAGAGGTTGCTTGCTTTAGCTCAATTTTATCTTGAGTAAATGTAAGGCCCAATAAAAAGAATAAAACACATACTTTTTTAATCACATTATTATTAACGTTTTTTGTTGATTTATGTTTCATCTTTGTAAAGTAGAAATGTAATGTATAAATTGATATAATGTTAGAAAATCTATTAAATAGCATTTCAGATAATCCAGCATATTTAGCTGTAACAATTGTTCTAATAACAATGATTACCTATAGTGTAATAAAAAAACTTTTTAAACTTGTTACTCTAGGAATTACATTGTTTATCATTTATTGCGCTTATTTACTAATTACTAATCAGCCATTACCAAATATGGATGAAATCAAAACACAATTAGAAAATAGTGAGGAAAAAATATCAGGTGAAATCAAAACACAATTTGAAAGTAGTAAAGAAAAAATCTCTGATGCAATTGAGGATTCTGTTTTAGATCCTTTAAAAGAAAAAACAGAAACGATTAAAAATAATTTAGATGCTTTACAATAACCATAAGGGGAAATAATGTTCAAAGATAATCTTTTAAAAAACAAAACAATAATTATCACTGGTGGAGGTTCAGGCTTAGGTAAAAGCATGGCCAGAAGATTTGGAGAGTTAGGCGCAAACATAGTTATCAGCGGAAGAAGAAAGGAAGTACTTGAAGAAGCAGCAAACGAATTTTCAAAAAGTGGCATAAATGTTTTAACATGCCCTGGAGATGTCAGAAAAATTGAAGATGTAGAGTTGATGTCTAAACAGACCATTGATAAGTTTGGCAAAATTGATGCGCTATTAAATAATGCAGCAGGAAATTTTATTTCTCCAACAGAAATGCTTAGTCAAAATGCTTTTAAAGCAGTTATAGATATAGTTTTAATGGGGACCTGGAATTGCACCAGCGTCATCGGAAAAGAGATGATTAAAAATAAGAGCGGCAATATACTTAGTATTGTTACTACCTATGCTTGGACAGGATCTCCTTTTGTAGTTCCGTCCGCAGCAGCAAAAGCAGGTGTTTTAGCAATGACTAGATCATTAGCTGTAGAATGGGGAAGACACAACATAAGATTTAATGCAATTGCTCCAGGACCTTTTCCAACAAAAGGAGCCTGGTCAAGATTAATGCCACCAGGTTTTGATGATTTTGAGGACAATATGAAAAATAAAATTCCTATGAAGAGATTTGGAGAAAGACATGAATTAGAAAACTTAGCATCTTATTTAATGAGTGATGGTTCTGCTTATATTAATGGAGAAGTTATTACGATAGATGGTGGGGAATGGCTCGCTGGCGCAGGAGAATTTTCAGATCTAACTAAGCTTCCAGAGTCAATGTGGAAAGCTATGGCTGAAAGAAGAAAAAAAAATAAATGTTAAGTTTAAAAGGAAAGAGTGCAATTATTTCAGGAGGATCCAAAGGTATAGGAAAAGCAATAGCATTTACGTTTGCTAAGGCTGGAGCAAATGTTGTTATTTGTAGCAGAAAAAAAGATAATCTGGAAGCCGCAGTTGAAGAAGCAAAATTGCAAGGTCTTCATATAGACTCATTAAAATGCAATACAAGCGATGCGAGCTCAATCACTGAGGTCGTAGATTATACTATTCAACAATTTTCAACCATTGATATTCTAGTAAATAATGCAGCAGCAAACCCATATTATGGACCGATACTTAATTCAGAAGATTCGCATTGGAATAAAATATATGATGTAAACGTTAAGGGATATTTCAATTTTGTGAAAGCTTGTAGCCAAGTCATGATTAATCAAAAAAGTGGTAAAATTATAAACGTTGCTTCTATAGCAGCTAAAACACCCCTAGAAGGTCTTGGAGTATATAATATTAGCAAAGCTGCAGTAGTCATGCTTACAAAAGTGTTGGCAAAAGAATTGGGATCGCAAAACATTCAAGTGAATACTTTAGCACCCGGTTTAATTAAAACAGATTTTAGTAGGGCATTGTGGGAAAATGAAGAAACATATAATCAAATAATCAAAACTATTCCACAAGGGAAGATGGGTGTTCCCGAAGATGTTTCAGGTATGGCCCTCTATTTAGCATCTAGTGCATCTGATTTTATTACAGGTTCTTTATTTACTGTTGATGGCGGTCTAACTACTTAGTTTGATCTAGAATCCAATTAGCAAACTCTTGGATATTTGTGAAAGTCATAGAGCCAGTAGCTTGCAATCTTTCAATATTATTATGTCCATTAGATACTAATGCACAAGAAATCCCGAGCGCCTTTGAAACGTCAAAGTCAAGCATACTATCTCCAATAATGATAGTGTCTTCTAATAAAATATTTACACTGTTCATCAATTCTTTTCCTTCAAATTCTTTTCCATAGCCGGAGGGAGTATTGCTTATTCCAACTATATTATCTAGTAAATGAGAAATACCAAAAAATTCAACTTGATCATTTAATTTATGTTGAATAGTCGCTGACAAGATACTTTGGGTAATACCTAATTTTTTAAATAAAGAGATTGTTTCAATAGCATAAGGCTGAAGAGCTAATTTTTTAAAGTTTGATTCAAAGCCAACATGAAATTCTTCGTTTGCAATTTCAAAATCCTCACTTGAAAAATCAAATCCAATTGATTCATAAAAAGTCTTAATAGGGAAAAGAAATTTCTTTTTGTAGTCTTCTTTACTAATTAAAGGTAGCCCTCTATTTTTTAAAGAAATGTTTAACATTTCAACACATAGGGTTAAATCATTTATCAAAGTTCCATTCCAATCCCAAATTATGTGCTTATATTTCATGGTCTTGAAAGTAGATAAAAAAATTGCATTATTAAAGGAAAGACTTAATAAGAAGTCTTTGCTGCCAGGATGGGATAGTCAAAAAAAAATGGCTGTGATTCCCATCAACAATATTACAGCCAAGGCTTTTATAGCACCAAAAAATGCTAAGCAGGCTAGTGTTGCTATAATATTATTTGAAAAGGATGGAAACCTCTCATTTTTTTTAACAAAGCGAACCTCAAATGTTGAACATCATAAAGGGCAAATTTCATTACCTGGAGGAGCGATTGATGCAGACGAGACAGCAAAAGATGCTTCTTTAAGAGAATCAAATGAAGAGATTGGAATAGATATCTCATCGTTATGCTTGATTGGTGATATTTCAACATTATATACACCTGTATCACATTTTAATATCCATACTTATGTCTGGTTTGCAGAACAGTATCCTAAAATATCAATGAATCAAAATGAAGTCGAAGATGTATTTGAAATCAATATTGATGAGCTTCTTGAGGATGAAATTTTATCAACAACACCAATCTCTAAAGCTGGAATGAATATTGATGTACCAGCATTTCACTTTTCAAGCTGTACTTGTTGGGGAGCTACGGCAATGATTATTTCTGAGTTTAAAGATATTTTAAAAAGTATTTAAAATATCTTAATCTTTAGAGGCAGATGTTACTGGTTGCCCAGCTTTTTCCCATAAAAATGACACTAAAATTAGCGTAAGAAGCCAACTAGAAATTTCTGTAGATGTTGGATTACCATTATAGCCAAAAAACCCTTTAAATAACTGACCAACAGCTCCTTTATCACTAAGAAGTGGTTTTGGAATTCCATTATCATCAATATTAAATCCAAAAATAGGACCTTGCTCATTAACGTTCCAAACTTCCATTTTTTTCATTTCATCTTTTGTATAAAATGCTTCCTCAAATTCATGTACACCATAAGCAACTAGACCTGCACAAACAAAAATTAAAAGAATGGATGTAACGTTAAAGAATTTTTTCAAAGGAACTTTTTTACCTTGAATAAATATTGTATATCCAATCATCAGAGCGACTAAAGATCCTAAGATAGATCCGCCAATTGAAAGACCATCTGATTGAATTACTATTGCATACATAAAAAGTACAACCTCAACTCCTTCTCTTAATATTGCAAAAAAGGTTAAAGCAAAAAGACCTAGTGAAACATTTTTGTCTTTTTCAATAATATCTGATGCTTCTTTTTCAAGGCTTGCAGCAACATTTTTATTCCTACCCATCCAAATAATCATTGTAGATAGTAGAAGTGCTGCAATAAGCATTGTTGTCCCTTCAAATAAAGCAGCTTGTTTCCCTTCAAAGCCACCATAAGCTATTTGGAATATTACTGCAAAAATACTAGTAGCAATAAAGGAGGCGGTTACACCATTAATTATACTTTTTTTAAGATGTAATCTTCCAGTTTTGACAATAAATGTGTAAAGGATTCCTACAACAAGAACACCTTCAAGTACTTCTCTAAACATAATTAAAAATTCACTCATATTTTCCCCTTTTGAGATTAAATCTCAATATTAGGTTAATAATATAAATAAAATTTATAAATCGTCAAAGAGTATCTAATTGGTAAAAACTATTCAACAATCATATAGCCGCGCATAGAACCTGCATGAGCAATATATGTACAAACGTACAAATATTTACCTGGCTTTTTTGGAGCATTAAACTCTAATATTGTTTCTCCTTGCTTATCTACAAGTTCAGAAAAAGCAATGATTCTTCCGTCAGGATATGGGTCTCCACCGTTTCCTTCAGCAAGTTGAATAATTTGTGGAGCAGCTGACTCATCTTTGAAGATAACAATGTTATGTTGCATCTCTCCCATAAAGTCTAAAGGCGTATTATTTTTTAATACAATTTTAACTTTAGTGCCTGCTTTGACAGTAAATTCTTCAACGTCATATTTCATCTCAGAGCCAAGCGAGCCAATATTTACAACTTGCGCTTCTTGTGCGCTGCCTCCGCCGCAAGCTATAAAAATGAATATTGATAGTGTTAATAATAGTTTGTTATACATTTTTCCCCTCTTTTTATTTGAATTTTGGAAATAGTGAATTACTACTTTCCATGTAATTTTTATAATCTGGTCTACTTTTCATCATTGCTTGATCCATAATAGGACCGGTAATATAATAAAAAATTGAACCCATAATCAATGGACTTAGAAAAGACCCCATAACTAAATAAATGTTTTGGCTTGAAATGCTAAAAGAGAAAATACTAACCCACACTAACAAGTCTCCAAAGTAATTTGGGTGTCTTGAATATTTCCATAAACCTGTTTTACA
>Ga0222719_10000472_pt1 | contig 40158 bp, 31 predicted proteins | sample C33_34DmetaG_FD_165039 | JGI IMG/M metagenome (GOLD analysis project Ga0222719, IMG submission 165039) | Estuarine water microbial communities from San Francisco Bay, California, United States - C33_34D | ecosystem: Environmental > Aquatic > Marine > Unclassified | place: USA: California... | reverse complement strand
TAGTAGATTTTTACAAGAAGATTTTTCTTTTAGGTTTATTTAAAAAATTCCTGTAATAGTTGGGTTATTACGAATTTTTTTAATAAAAAATAAAAGGAAAATATTGCAGTAAAAATCTACTAATTTATGCTCTGAGTAATATATTGGCAAATTAAAAATTTAATTTTTAATTTGTTATTTATCTTCTTTGCTAAACATAGACCCAAATCTTTTTTCATTTTGTATTATTATGGATTCATAAAGTGGGCTTGATTTAACAGCTGCTCTTCTAGCTGCTCGTAAAAATCTGTTTGAGTTTTGTGAACTAGTTTCATCTACTTTACTAGCTCTGGTTGCGGCATTAAAAATTCTTTTGATTGCTAATTCATCTCTTTTATAGTTTTCAATGTCAGATTTTTCAATCTGAGAATTTACTCTGTTTATGATTAAATCTTTATCTGCTCTGCTTCTAGCCCATTCAAAACCTCTAGGCATTCTGTTTATTTGTCCTTCGTCAATTAAGTCTTCTCGAGCTTGTTTAAATGCTTTATTGTTGTTAACATTTTGAGTAATGCCAATACTATCGGTGACAGAACCAATTGCTGCTCCTGATAATCTTATGATGGGGCTGGCGATTGCTGTTGTTGTTACTCTAGCTACTCCAGCTACTCCAGCTGCTATTGTGGAAGGATATCTAAGAAGACGATTAGAATATGAATAACTCTGCTCAAATGAATTTTTAGCAGAGTTAAAAGAATGTTTTACATCAATTCCAGTTTCTTTGATTTGGTTTGTAAATCTTTCCAAGCGATCTTTACCAATTTGCTTGCCAACATTTAATGATCTTTTTATTCTTGATGCATCTATTGGGGCATGAATCAAAGATTGTGCTATTCCCTCAACAGCATAAAATGTGGCCGAAACTATGTTATTTTTTTCCCAATCTGCTTCTTTGCCAAGCAAGGTTCTAGCGCCTATTGCTCTATTAAATGCTGAAATAAGTTCTTGTTGATAAGATTGGTTTTCTTTTTTTAATATTACAGCAAATAATCTAGCTGCTCCAAAAATAGCGACTGCTGTGACGCCGCTAGTAGCATTTAAAGCTGTTGGCACTAAATTTGCAATCTTCTTACCACCTTCTTTAACATTGTGAGTAAAGTCTTCGGTTCTGGTTGTTTTAATTCTAATATCATCCTTCCCAATATTATTTAGCATTTCTTTGCGACGTTCTTTTGAAAGATCTGCCAGCGTTTCCTTTTCAACCTTTTTCATTTGCTTAGGATCATCTTTTACGGCATCAAGTGCAACTTGTAATCTTTTATTATATTCTGAACCATATTTTTTCAAGTCATCTACAGCCGACTTATCAAGACCAAAATCTTGACCTTTATTATATTCAGCTTCAGCTCTTATTTGGTTGAGTTCTTGGCTAACAGCTTGCTCACCACGATCAGATTTTAGTTGCTCTAATTTAGCTTTGTTTTCTTGTTGATATTTTGAGGCGGCCAGCTGTCCTACTTTTCTAATAATATTTAGCTTATCACTATCTATATTTTTTATATTGTCTTTAGTTACTTTCATTGCATCTTCAGACTCTTTTTGGCTAAGTGATATTTTAACCTTTTTTTCTTCAAGGCTGCTTTTAAGAGTGCCACTACTTGTTGCTGCTTGATATGTTGCCTTACCAACTGCAGCGAAGGCATTGTCACCGACAAATTTTAAGCCCTTATCGCTCATTAATCTGTCTAACTCTTTGGCGCTTAAGCCAAGATCGTCAGCTCTTTTTTGTATTGCCTGGTTTCTAATTGATTTTAATTTATCTAGCTTTTGCTCATTAGTTAATTTAGCAAAATCTGCGGCGTTATTTCTTTTATATTGAGTTACAGCTTCATTTGCTGCTTTGTCAATTGCTCTTTTTGCGGTGGCGTCTTTAGAATTTTGCGCTCTTTTTTGAGCTCTTTTCTGCTTAGCAAATTTACCAGAATCAAATAAGGCTTTATCAGCTAAAGCAAGAGAACGAGATATTGAATGGCCAGTTAGTCTTTCCATTTTATTGTCAAGCATTCTAGCTCCTTTAGAAAAAGTTCCTCTAACGCCCTGAGCGCTTAACATCATGTTACCGGCAATTGAAGTTGCTGATATTCCTCCACCTATTGAAGTTGCAAGTTCAGTCATGAACCTAACAAATTGATTCATTAATGAAGCAACAATCCAAATAAATAATACCTTAAATAACGATGGAAAGCCTTCTATCATTGTGTTAACTGATGAGTCAGCATGAGAAGAAACTGAAGGAGGTGATGAGCCTAATGTCCAATATTCTAGTAAGGTAATTTTCATTAGATAAATATCAATTACCCATACCGGCTGATAGCAAATTCTGTAATTTAAAACGTTCTTGATTATTTCATAAATTAACATGTTGAAGAAGGCGAGGGTAGTGAGTAAAAATATTTGTTGTAGCGCAAAACCAATTAGAGCTTTAAGCCAATTATCAAACATGTCTTTTGTTTGTTCGAATAATATGAAGACAAAAAATATTGGTCCTAAGGTAAAGATTATTGAAACAAAAACTTGGGCAGTAAGGTAAATTAAAACTGCATTAGCAACTGCAATAATGTAAACAAATAACCCATACCAAATAAGCAAACAATATGCCCAACCAAAAATTCCAGTAAATAGCAAAGCTTTAATTTTATTTTGAACTGCATCTGCAAATACTAAGTTAAATACTTTATCTACAGAGCTAAATAAAACTGATTTTTTATAAAAATTTCCTGTTTCTAGGGCGGTTTTAATACCTTCATCATCATCAAAAGCTGAAGCCATTAAAAATGCGAGTTGATCGGCACTATCTTTAAATAATGTTACCACATATTTATCAAAAGACTCCCAACCAGTTTCTCCAATAAAGAAATATATGAAGCCAATTTTTAAGACGCGTCCTACAATTTCGGCATTACTAAACTCACTGATACCAATAAAGTAACTAAAACCATAGAAAGTAATCATTAAAACCATACAAAGTGTCACGATCGTTTTATATATCGGATCGGTGATTAGTGCTTTATATAATCTTTCAACTTGCCCTAATTTAGCTTTTGGATCGGTCGATTCAGGATCGCCATCAATTAATTTGATGATTGGCTCAATAACTGAACCAATAAACTCAGAAAGTTTAGTATTGCTGGTTTTAGCTTTGATTTCAACTCTATAACTGCCACTATTATTAAAATATTTTGAGGTGCAAATATATCCTCCTCCTGAACTACCATCGGGTTTATAATTTGGATCTGTCACTTTAATGCCATGTATACTGCCATCTGTACAATTTTTTTCTTCTGGATCAAATATTCTAAAAGATAAGCGATATTTAGCATGCTCATCTTTATTATTTAAGTCTTCAATGTGACAAAAGAACTTACTATTGTTGCTAGTTGAAACTCTTGATTCATCAGAGCAATCATTAGTGCCTTTTAGAGTAAGATCAGTATTTCTAAAAATGTAACCAAAATTATCAAATTGATATCTAGCATTGGAATTACCAGAGCTATCAAAATTGACTAAGTCATAAATTTTTCCATTAAGTGTAGGATTGTCCTCATTGTCAACTGAAACCGTATCACAATTTGTATTTCCTTCTTTTTTACTTTCTTTACAAAGTACGGCCTGTAAAAATTCACCATTAGTTGCAGTTCGGTTGCTGGTAAAGAAAAGTTTAGGTTTTCCTGATGCATTATCAGCTTTGATATCTTTAAAGCTGGTAGCAGTAGTTGAATTATTTATTATTAAAAACTCTATAAGTCCTTGATTGGTCAAGGTAATTGGTCTATTGCTTGCTAACTTTTTATATGTTTTTGAGTTAAATTCAAAAGCCTCTTCAGAGTCTCTTATGTCATTAAAAATTCCATATTCACCATTAAATTCACCAGCAGCCTTAACACCTTTATCAATAAAAAAATTATACTTTAAAAGATCGGTACGATTAAAATTACTAGGAATAATATTTAAAGAAGTTTGAAAAAACTTCTCAACACTTCCTTTGTAATTTTCAAAGTCATAACATGCATCGACATTAATTGGTGTTTTTGCTGCCAATCGTACCTTTTCATATCTTTTGTTATTGCATTGAACACATCCTTTTGTATGAGAAGTGGAGCTTGTATCTTTGCAATTTATACTGTTGCCATTAACGGTTACTGTGTTTGGTGTGTCTGGGTTACTACATTGTGTTTTTTGATATATGGGTGATGATCCAGCTACGGAGCAATTTATTGATGGTTGACATTGTTGATATATACAGAGCGTATCTGCGTTATCAAAACACCCTTGGTAGTAATCCTGGCAGCCTAAAAGTTTAGTTGGGTCACTTGGATCATAGTCTTCTGTACAATCTGGGTTTTTGATATATTTTGTAGTTTTGCCGCTACATAAAATTGCCGGTCTAGGTTTAATTTGCATGGCATGACCCACACCACATTGAAAGTTGTTATCAGAATTCCAGCTTTCTGGATAAAATCTAAGAATTTGGCCTTTACGCACATAAATCTCATTGACCCATTGATTATAATTGTCAATTCCACTAAGTCTCTTAGAGACCTCTGTTCCTTGCCATAAAGGATCTTGTGAATATGAATATTCATAAAAATCTGAATCAAGATTTATGTTTAAGGTGGAATTCTGATCGTCGACCTCATTATTGATTGTAAAATTTTTAGTATTAAAATGAGATCCTTGTGGATTAATTATTCTGCCATACAACTTGCAATTAGAGCCACCTTTTTCAGGTAGAATATTTGAAAAAGAAACAAAACCTGAATTTTTGACTTCTATATCTAGTAATTTATCAAGTTTTAAGAAGGTGAATAAGCCGCAATTTTTACCATCGTTGCTGCTTTTGTCATTTGCATTGAAAACAATTTTATGACCTGGCTCAAGAATTATAGATCCAAATTCATCATTGAGATTAGATTTCCAGGCCTTAACTGCTAAATTATTAACTAAAAATTCATGAATACCTCCAGTTGATGGAAAAATTTGTTTATCATTTGCATCTACTATTAATAAATTTAATTTAAAATTATTACATTGATTTGACGAAGGGTGAAGTGATGCTATTGAAACTTTTAATGGGTAGTTTTTGCCATTGGGAATTGCAATTTTTTCGGTTAGTAAATCACCAATTTTTATAATGCGACCAGAAGTAGTATATTGACCTATATTTTCACAATTTGCATCACTATCACAAGGAGGGCCATTTTCACTTAATTCTGAATATGATAAACTGTCTTCCGGATAAAGTCCGTCATCTGATTTTATTCTAATTAATCCTCCATATATTCCTTGATCTGCTATCTGTCCAGTTGGAGTTAGTAGCGGATATGTATTATTAACTAATAGCTCAAACTGATTTTTTTTGTCGTCATCAAGTTCTTTTATATTTGTGTATTGTGATGCATAATAACCTTTGCACATAGTAATTGTAACAATGTTATTTTGCTCATCTACTTCTGCTTCACATTGCCATTTGTTACCATTAATTTTGATTGGTATACTACCCTCTAGTAATGCACTAGCCTCATCATTTTTATCTGCATCAATATTGTATGTCGATTGAGCTGGATAATATTGAATTAAAATTCTTTGTGCAAAATCATACGATTTTTCACCTAATGAATTGCCATTGTCTGAGTTAGAACTATAATTAGTGCCGTTAATATTGAATTCACCGCCAAATAAAACACTTATTGTTTTGCTTGAGGGAACATAAAATAAACTACTATTAGTCCCTGCATAATTCATGACATTTAAATATTTCTTCGTTGCATCAATAGAAAGATCGTCATAGTTTTCTTTATCTGAAAGATATATTGTTCCGGTAGCCTTTATGTTTATTTCAGCTCCAGGTTCAATTGTAACTCCTCGATTTACGTCCGATCTGCGATAAGTGGTTGATTTCCAGCCTGGAACCGAGCCTTCAATATTATTAGATAATCTTGAAATGCAATCGCGCCTGCAGGCATCAATACAAGCTTGAAACTTAGCAGTAGATTGATTCATTTCATCGCTAGTACAAGCCGCATTTTTTATATATGCATTTCCATCATTGTTATCGGTAGCTAAACTTCCGCTTTCGTCAAAAAATATCATTTCTAAACTATGATTATTTTCTGTAATGCATAATAAAAATTCACTATCCATTGATGCTGGATTATTTTCTTCTAATGATTTATCAGGATTATAATTACATTTATCTCCGGAAGAATTGGCGTTAACATAAATTGTTTGTGATTCATATTCGCCATAATCATCAGCTTCTATGCATCCATAATCTTTACAAGAAAATAAAAATATAGGCAAGGCAAATGCTAAGCACTGAACAAACTTTTTTATAAAATATGTATTAAAAGCCAATAAATGATGCACTAAGAAAAAGTCTTAAAGAAAGAAAGTTAAGGTGTATTTAGTCACTATAGCATTTCAAGCTAAGATTGCCTATTTTATCTTCGATATTTTACTTTTGATCTTTATTTAAAAAGCTCACCATATATCCTGTAAGCATCGCTTTTTAAATTAAATCCAAAAGATAAAATCTCTTTGATAAAATAGGCAATCTTAGCTTGAAATGCTATAGACTTCTTTGGAAACAATCAAATTTTGAGTAATTTTAGGCATTAAAAATTTTTGGAATTCTATCGTAGACTGATGTACGTGAATTTCAAAAATTTTTAATAACGACGAAATTGCTAAAATTTGGCAGTTACCAAAGAAGTCTAATAAATCACTAGAAATATTTTAACAAAATAAAGTTTATTGTAAATCATTTCTAATCAATTGGATCGTTTTTTAAATATTTGAATTTGATAATTGAAGCAATTCTTTTAGTTTCTTGCAATTTTTTTGGTTCAAATTCTTTTAGGAAAGATTTATTGGTATTTAACTTTTTTACAAAAATATTTCTTAACATGTATTGCAAAAATCTTTCATGTTTTTTCGATGGTAATTTGTCACAATTAAAAACATAAGTTGGTTTTTGAGTAGAACAACATTCACTAATCATTGAAATTGAGTCTGAACTAACTATCAATTTATCGCTATAAGCTAAAACTGCTAGATATGGATTGTTTTCACTATTTTGATATTGCCGCCAATCAAAGAATTCATAGTCGCAGTTAAGATTATTTTTAAAAATTTTATTTATTTTGGCCTCGGTTCTTCGGCTATTTAATATTAAAATTTTGGCATTTTCTCTCTTAGCAACTTTATCGATAAATTTAATCAAATCTAAAGCTTGAGTTTTACCAAATCCAACACCTCTACTTTTTCCACCAAGGAGAAGAGTTATTTTCTTCTTGCTAATTTTGCCTAATGAATCTGTAAATTTTTCTTTCTCTAAAGCAAGATTTTTTTTATTAACTTTATTAAGGGCGCCAACTGAAAATATCACTCTTTTATCATTACGATATTTAAAATTATCATGATCTGGGATTATTACTATATCAAAATTGTTAATCGGCAATTGTGGTTGCATAATCTGGATTATTTTTGATGAAAAATTTGACTGTTCCTTGATCATTCTGGCTATTAGAGCTAACTTTCTGCCGCCGCAAATTATAAATGAGGGAAACCCATCATTTTGCAATTTTTCTTGTAATTTGGTTGCCGATTCTTTGCTTATTCTACTCCAAGAGTTGCTAAAAAATTTGTTTGGCAGTTTTCCTAAAAAGCTATGCTCAATCTTAAATATATCATAATCACCAACTTCTTCAGCAAGTGCAATTGATTGATTATTTGTACCTGCGCGATTATCAGTTAGTACTAAAATTTTTTGAGGAAAATTTATTCTATCAGGTGACATTATTAATTATTGTTAATTTTTTCTTTTAAAGCTAAGGCAACATTTTTTGAAACAAATTGGGTTATATTGCCATTTAATCTCGCTACTTCTTTAACAAGATTTGAAGCAATAAATTGATTATTTTCTGACGCTGGCAAGAAAATTGTTTGCACAGATGAATCTAGGCGGGAATTCATGCCAAACATTTGAAATTCATATTCAAAATCTGAAACAGCTCTTAATCCTCTAATAATAAAATTTGCATTATTTTTTTTAGCAAACTCAACAAGTAATCCAGAAAATTTAGTTACTGAAATTTTGTCTTTAGAAGCTAAGCTTGATATTTCGTTTTTAATTATGTTTACTCTTTCATTAACATCAAAGAGAGTTTTTTTATTATTATCAGTAGCAGTTGCAATAATGAGATGATCAAATAGTTCAATTGCTCTCTTAATAATATCTACGTGGCCAAAGGTAATTGGATCAAAAGTACCAGGATAAATTCCTATTTTCATTTGTAAAATCTAAAATAATCTGTTTATACAAAATTGATGTATAAAATAATTACTGCTTTTAAATGAATATTAATATAATATCAATCGGCAAATTTAATAATTCTTTATTTAAGGATTCTTTTTTGGATTATGCTAAAAGATTAAACTGGAAAATTGAGCTTAAAGAAATTGAAAACAAGAAATCCAGCAATTTGTCATCTCAACAAAATAAAATTATTGAGCAAGAGCTAATTTTTAAGAATCTTAGATCAGATTCTTATAAAATAGCTTTAGATGAAAGAGGTCAGCAATTTTCTAGTATTGAATTTGCAAAATTTATGCAAGATAAGATTTTAAAAAGTTTTAAAAACATTGATTTTATTATTGGTGGTGCTGATGGTCTTGGCGATAAAGTTTTAGAAATGGTTGGTAAAAAAATATCATTTGGTAAAATGACTTTTCCCCATATGATGGTAAGAGTTTTGTTAATTGAACAATTATATCGAAGTCAAACAATTATTGATGGCCATCCTTACCATCGTCAATGAATTTTCAAATAAAACTAAAATAGTATAATAATTAATAGTGCCTAAGATCCAGAAATTAGTCGTTTAATTTTGTTAATCTCAAAATCATCTAAAGGTCCGCGATAATGAAAAATTATTTTACCGTTTTTATCGATTAGAAAGCTTTCAGGAGTGCCTTTTACACCAAGATTTTTACCTAATTTATTTTTACTATCAGTTGCAACAATTTTATAAGGATTTCCTAGATTTTTTAAAAATCTTTGCGTGTCGAAATCTATATCACGCCAAGCAATTCCATATAAATTAATCTTAGGATTATTTTTTAACTCCATTAAAAAATCATGCTCAAGACGGCATGAACTACACCATGATGCAAAAAAATTAATAAGTGCGTATTGTTGTTTAATATTTTGATTGTTAAAAGTCTGATTCTCATCTAAGAGGTGCGGTAAAGAAAATTGCGGAAAGTAGTCATTTTTTGCAAAAGCTTGCTGGTTAGCAATTTTATGAGTGCCAAGAGCAATTATATTTAGTAAAATTATAAAGATAGCTAGGGGTAAAAATTTTTTCATTTTTATAGTAAAAAATAATAATTAATTGTGAATTTTTCATTTAATTTAAAAAAAAGCAATAACAAGGCGCGTTTAGGGGAAGTAAATTGTGCGCATGGCAAAATTCAAACTCCTGCTTTCATGCCAGTTGGAACATGTGCTACAGTTAAGGCAATAAAAACAAGAGATATTAAAGATAGTGGTGCAGAAATTATATTAGGAAATACTTATCACTTAATGTTAAGACCCGGAGCGGATTTGATTGCTGATTTTGGCGGTTTGCACAAATTTATGAATTGGGATTTGCCAATTTTAACAGATTCAGGCGGCTTTCAAGTAATGTCTTTATCTAAAATTAGGAAAATTAGCGATGAAGGTGTTGAATTTTCTTCTCATATTGATGGCTCTAAATATTTTGTAACTCCTGAGGAATCAATTATTATTCAAAATAAGCTTGGAAGTGACATTACGATGATTTTTGATGAATGTGTTGCTTATCCTGCAACTTATGAAACTTCAAAAAAAGCTATGCAAAGATCAATTTTATGGGCTAAAAGATCAAGAGAAGCTTTTGTAGAAAGGGAAGGTTATGGGATTTTTGGAATTATGCAAGGTTCAACTTTTCAAGATTTGCGTGAAATTTCAGCCCAAGAATTAGTAAAAATTGGTTTTGATGGTTATGCGATTGGTGGTTTAGCAGTAGGTGAGGGGCAAGATATAATGTTTAAAGTACTTGATTATGCTTGCGACTTATTGCCAGCAAATAAGCCGAGATATTTGATGGGGGTTGGTAAGCCATCAGATATTATTGGTGCCGTAGCACGAGGTATTGATATGTTTGATTGTGTGATGCCAACTAGATCTGGAAGAACAGGCCAAGCTTTTGTAAGAAGCGGAGTAATCAATATTAGAAATGCCAAATATCGTACAGATAGCAAGCCATTGGATGATCAATGCCTATGCTGCGCCTGCCAAAATCATAGTCGGGCATATTTGCATCATTTAGTAAAAACTAATGAGATATTGGGGGCAATGTTGCTTAGCGAGCATAATATTTTTTATTACCAAGATTTAATGAAAGATATTAGGTCTTCAATTGCCCAAGATAATTTTGATCATTTTTATCAAAAATTTTTAAAGACACAATGATTAGAAGTTTTAAGGAAAAAATAAAGCGAGTTTTGTGGCCATTTATAAGGCCTTATAAAATAATTTTACCTCAAACCATGCCAACATTTATATGGTATTGTATGAGATTACATTTGCCTAAATTTCTGGCAATTCTAGCTTGTGGCTTATTTTGGTCTTTTTATATCTCAGCTTTACCATATACAGTAAAAAATATAATTGATACAGTTGCAAAATATGGTGATAATGGTGATGATTTAATAAAATTTATTAAGATTCCGGCTCTAACTTTTTTTTCTCTTTATTTTTGTGTAGTTCTTTCATTTCGACTAAGAGATTACCTATTTCTAAAGACTATACCAGAAATCCAAAGAATGGTTTGGATGCGAAAATCTTCATATCTCAAACGACATTCTCATAGCTATTTTCAAAGACATATGACTGGCAATTTAGCTAATAAAATCTCTGACTTAACGCGAGGAACCAGTATTATTTTTGAAATGTCTGAAAGTTTCATTATTCAGTTTGTAGCTATTATCTTTGCAATTTTTACAATGTATCAAGCTCATATCTATTTTTCTATGATTCTAATTGGCTGGTCTTTGGTTTTTTTGACTATGACTATTTTATTTTCTCGCGGATCTTACAAATACTCAAAAGCATTCTCAGAATCGCGCAGTATTTTGTCTGGTAAGCTAGTTGATATTATTCAAAATATTTTTAGTGCACGAATTTTTGTGCGTACAAAATTTGAAGAACAATATATGGCTCGATATGCAAAAGATACCAAGAAAAAAGATCAAGCATTACAGCTATATATGGTTAAAGTCAGAATAATTCAGGGGTTGGTTACCTCAACTTTGGTTGGTTTAATGCTAATAACGCTAATTCATGCTAAAAAAAATAATTTAATTACTATTGGCGATTTTGCTCTAGTTTTAAATTTGACAATGGTAATTTCTGGAATGGTTTGGACTCTAGGAGTTAACTTAACACATTTTTCTCGAGAACTTGGAATTTGCTCTAAAGCTTTATCAACCTTAAACAAGCCACATGAAGTTATTGACAAAGAAAATGCCAAAGAACTTTTAGTTAAAAAAGGACAAATTTCTTTTAATAAAGTTTGTTTTGAATATGATGAAAAATTAAAAGTTTTTAAAGATTTAGATATTTCAATTAATGCAGGAGAAAAAGTTGGTTTAGTTGGTTTTTCAGGGGGTGGAAAAACAACTTTTGTGAATTTGATTTTGAGGCTCTTTGATTTAAATAAGGGATCTATAAAAATCGATGGTCAAAATATTTCTGATGTTACGATTGGGTCATTACGAAAAAATATTTCTTACATTCCGCAAGAGCCTAGCTTGTTTAACCGTTCTGTTATGGATAACATTAGATATGGTAGGCTTAAATCAAGCGACGAGGAAGTTATAAGAGCTGCAAAGGCTGCAAAATGTCATGAATTTATTATGCGCCTAGACAGCGGGTATGAAACAATTGTTGGTGAAAGAGGTGTTAAACTTTCGGGTGGTCAAAGACAAAGAATTGCTATTGCTCGTGCAATTTTGCGTGACGGGCCAATTTTAATTATGGATGAAGCTACTTCAGCCCTTGACTCAGTAACTGAGCAATATATTCAAGATGTGATGAAAAAAATTACTAAAAATAGAACTACACTAATTATTGCTCATCGACTATCAACCTTAAAGTCAATGGATCGTATTTTGGCTTTTAAAAATGGCAAAATAATTGAGGACGGCAAGCCTAATAGTTTGATTCGTAAAAAAGATGGCTACTTTGCTAATCTATGGAAAAAGCAAGCTGATGGTTTTTTACCACAAGAAAAAGCAAAGATTCTATAATTTAAAAGTTTTACCAAAATATTTATTGTCAAAAAACCTTTGATTTAAGTTTTAGAAATATATTGCTAGTAATAAATTACTTTCTAATAAGTTGTTGCCAGTAGTAATCTTAAAAATGAACTAAATTTAAGATCTGCTTATTAACTAGTTTATGCATGAGTTAATAAATATCAATTCTTACTAAAAAATTATGAAAAAATTATTTTTATGTGGACTAGCATTAAGTTTAGCAGCTGGTTCAGCTTTTTCTCAAGAAAGAAATGTTAGATCAGATGCTAAAAGACCTTCGGCAGTTCAAAGAACTGAAAATATTCGCGACACAAGGCAAGAAAGAATGCAAGATCGACGTGAAAACAGGCAAGAAAATAGATCGGATAGAAGAGAAGACCGTAGAGAAAATAGACAAGAAAACAGATCAGATAGAAGAGAGAATGGAGGCGAAAACGATCAAAATCGTGGTGAAAATAGACTTGATAGAAGAGAAGATCGTAAAGAAAATAGAATGGAAAGAAGACAAGATAGAAGAGAAAATCGTCGTGAAAGAAGAAGTGAAGGGGAGGATGATGGTGAAAATAACCAGAAGCCTAAAATGGACTTAAGTAAACTACCGCCTGAAATTCGCAAAAGAGTTGAAAGAAGGAGAGAGATTATAAAAAATCTTCCAGCTGAAAAAAAGCAAGAACTTAAAGCTGAGAGAGAAAGACATCGCTCTGCTGTTAAACAAATTGTTGGAGTCGAAGATTTTCTTGATGAACCAATGGAATAAAATTAATAATAAACTAACTACCTAACTAATATAGTGCTAACTAAAAATTTTCTTTTTCTTGGTTGTGGCAAGATGGGTTTAGCAATGCTGAAAGCTATTTTAAAAAATCAAGAAATTACCCATAGTCAAATAAAAATCATAAAAAAAACCCTATCATTGAACGATGAGTCGTTAAAAAATAAAATCGATTTATACCAAGAAGCCTCTTTACTTCCTGCAAATTATAAGGCTGATTTAATTTTTCTCTGCGTTAAGCCACAAGATATTAATGATTTACTTTGTAAATTTATAGAGTCAGGAAAAATTACAGAAGATAGTGTTTTTATCTCAATAATTGCTGGTAAGAAAATTAATTATTTTGAAAAGATTTTAGGAGTCAAAGCTAAAATTATTCGCACTATGCCAAATTTGGCAATAGAAACTGATAATGGCATTTTGCCTTATATGACAAATGATAGCATTGATAATGATCTAACAATGCAAATCATGAATTTATTCAAAAATTCAGCCAATATTTTTAATATTAAAGATGAATCGCTTTTTGATGTTATCACTGCAATTTTTGGTTGCGGTCCGGGATATATATTTTTATTACAAGAAATTCTAGCTGAGATTGCTGTCAAAAATGGCTTAGATGAAAATCTTAGTAAAAAATTAATAAAAAAATTATTTCTAGGAAGCGCGATAATGTCCAATAACTCTAATGATTTTGCAAAATCTAGAAAAGATGTAACTAGCAAAAAAGGTGTAACTCAAGCTCTAATTGACTCATTACAAGATAATTATTCTCTTAAAAAAATATTTAACAAAGCTATCGATAATGCAATTTCAAGATCCAAAAATCTTTCTTAAAGATAAAAATAAGGAAGTTTTTGCCTTTTTTATAATATCTAGGATTTTTGCTATTTATGCTGCCACTGTTTTTATTGCTGATGTTGAAATTTATCAGCAATATGCAAAAAATATTATCGAATTCAAATTAACTCCCTATTTAGATTTTGATTTCTTTTATCAGCCTCTGACTTTAGTTCCTATCAATCTATCTGCTATATTTTTGTCGCCAATTTATTACAAAGAATATTTGATAGTATTTTCTTCTATGATGCTAATTTTTGATTTTAGCTGTTTGGCAATTCTAAGAAAATATTGCTTAAAAAGACTACATTTTGACTATGGTCAGACGAATTACATGGCTTTGATTTATTCATTACTTGGCCTATTTCTTTTTGCTTTAATTTATCATCGACTTGAGATGATATCTGCTTTTTTGCTAATTATATCATTATTAGCTTTAGGCAATTTAAAATCTAATAGATGTATTTTTTTATTTTTAGGTTTGTTTGGAGTTTTTTACAATTTAATTTTTTTGGCAGCGATACCTTTGCTTTGGATTTTATGGTTGTTTTTTATTAGTAACAAAAAAATAGAACTGCTAAATAAGGTTTTAATAAAAAATTTATTAATTTTTATATCACTGTTTTTAGTTATAATGTGTTTTTGTGACTTAATTTTTTCTAGAAAATTTTTAGATAGCTTTATTAATCAACAACAAAGAGGAATTGATATTCAATCAACTTTTGGGTCTATTTTACTATTATTTAATACCTTTTTCAAAGCTAATTTTGACGTCTATTATGCTTTTAACAGCTTTAATATAAATAGCGGATTTTTATTTTTTGAAATTCTGTCAAAAATAACACTGCCTTTTATTCTTTTGTCATTTTTTAGTTTTTTGATTCACCTTAAATTTAAAAACAAACTTAAAACAAAGCTTGATGACAAAATATTAATCGAGGGAATTTTGACATTATTAATGATATTTGCTAGTTTTAGCCGTGTTTTAACTATAGAATTTTTAATTTGTTTGATTCCTTATTTGTCAATTGTCTTAACTTACAAAAACTCCAAAACATTTTTCATTAGCTTTGTTTTTATTTATGTTGCCAGCTCTTATCTGTACAATTTTAATATAATGGATTTAGCTGCTCAAGATCATTTAAAAGTCTCAATATTATTTTTAAGAAATCTGTTAATTACTATATTGTCAATATTGATGATTAGAAGTTTTTTTAAGCAAATTATCTGCTTTAAGTAAGAAGAATTCCTTTTTATTCTCTATTTTCATGTGACCAAGCAAAACTATAGCTGGTAATAGAGTATAAATGAATCAAAATTTAATTTAATAATGAATAGGTTAATAAGGCCGCAAATAGAAATATACACAGACGGTGCTTGCCTTGGAAATCCAGGTCCTGGTGGCTGGGGAGCAATTTTAATGTACAATGATCATAAGAAAGAAATTTGTGGCAAAGAAGTTGATACTACAAATAATCGTATGGAACTTAAAGCTGCGATAGAAGCTTTACGTCAATTAAAAAAATCCTCACAAATAAAACTTTATACTGATAGCAAATATGTTATTGATGGTATTACTGGCTGGATTAAAGGGTGGAAAAAAAATCAATGGCGCAATGCTAATCGTAAAGTTGTTAAAAATGCTGATTTATGGCAAGAACTTGATAACGAGGTTGAAAAGCACATTATAGAATGGATATGGGTAAAAGGTCATAATGGCAACTTTTATAATGAGTTAGTTGATAATTTGGCTAGAAAAATGGCCGAAAGTTTGCGATAACATTAATTGTATTATTCTTGTTAAAAATATCTAGTAAAAGGAGTATGTTTAGTTCTTGAAATTATAACTTTTATTAAACAAATTTGTGATAAATTGAAATTTAAAAAATTTTATTAGGCCATAAATTTTGTTGAATAGCTTCAAAAATATCATTTTTAAGAAGCTTATTAACCCGATCGCTAAATAGTTGACTAAGTCTTAAAAATCTTTTTAGCTAATTTTAATTATAAACTGAATTTGAAGCCTTGAAATAGATGGCTATTGTTTCGTTTCAAATTAAATTTATCTTTTAAACTATTCTAAAAATATGTTTTCTATTTAACGGTCTGGTTAATAATATTTTACAAAAATTTTAAATAGCTAAAGATATAAAATGGCAACAACATCTCAAGACGCCCCAGCGGTAAGGCATTTCAGGAATTTTACTATCATATTTATTTTGATAGTTCTTGTTCTGGCTTTTTGTTTTTACATTACTGGCACATTGGTAATTATCAGTATAAATGCTAACCTTAACATAGTTAAGCAATATATTGATTTGCCTTTAAAAGATCAGTTCGTTCATTTATTTAGAACACTTTTTGCTTACTGGAAGTATAGTTATGAAAACTACAATAATTTAACTTGGTCAAAACATAACTTTTTTGCCTTAAAATTAGTAGTTTTTACTTTCTTACCATATAGTTTGTTATTATTTTTTGTCTGGGTTTTTAGAGCTCCTATCATGGATTGGCGTCCCTTTAAAAAGCCGGAATCAGTTCATGGAAATGCACAATGGGCAACTGATAGAGATATTAAAAAAATGGGTTTACGCTCCAAGTCAGGTGTGCTTCTGGGTAAGTTTAATCGAAAATTAATGGTAGCTGATGGCTATCAACATATTTTATTATTCGCACCTACCGGTTCTGGAAAAGGTGTTGGATTTGTAATACCTAATCTACTTTTTTGGACTCACTCTGTAATTGTTCATGATATCAAGCTTGAAAACTATGAATTAACCTCAGGCTGGAGAAAAAATAATCTTAAACAGAAAGTATTTCTATGGAATCCTGCTGACCCAGACGGAATAAGTCATTGTTACAACCCTATGGATTGGATAAGTAAGAAACCTGGTCAGATGGTTGATGATGTACAAAAAATATGTAATTTCTTGCTTCCAGAACAAGAATTTTGGCAAAACGAAGCTAGAGCACTTTTAACTGGTGTTATGTTATATCTAGTTACAGCTCCTGGTACAGTTAGGACTTTGGGTGAAGTTGTCAGGACTCTCAGAAACGACGACGTAGTATATAATTTGGCTGTAGTGTTAGATACAGTAGGTAAAGAAATTCACCCAGTTGCATACATGAATATTGCCTCCTATCTGCAAAAACCAGACAAGGAAAGGGGCTCTGTAACTTCAACCGCTAACTCTTCCCTTGAATTGTGGGCGAACCCTCTAATCGATGCTACTACTGCTACTAGTGACTTTAATTTACATAATTTTAAAAAGAGTCCTCATACTTGTTACGTTGGTTTAACTCCTGATAATATATCTCGACTTAAACCTTTGATGAATATGTTCTACCAGCAAGCAGCAGCATTTTTTACAGCAAAATTGCCGCAGCCCGATGAAAAATTTGGTGTTTTAATGATGATGGACGAGTTTCCAACGTTAGGTAAGATGGAACAATTTTTGGCGGGTATAGCATATTTTCGTGGTTACAATGTTAGACTGTTTTTAATCATTCAAGATACCGAACAGTTGAAAGGTATCTATGAAGATAGTGGTATGAACTCTTTTCTATCTAACGCTACCTACAGAATTACATTTGCAGCAAATAATATGGAAACAGCAAATCTTATTTCGCAACTTCTTGGCAATAAGACTGTTACCCAAGTGTCTTACAATAAACCAAAATATCTTGATTTAAATCCTGGAGCTCGTTCACTTCATTTATCAGAGGTACAAAGAGCATTATTATTACCACAAGAAGTTATTACTTTACCTAGAGATGATCAAATTATTTTGATAGAATCTCAGCCGCCGATTAAATGTAAGAAAATTAAATATTTTAATGATGGCTTCTTCAAAAGAAGATTGATGAAAAAAGTTCCGATTCCTAAGCAAAAACCATATTATCCAGCAAATCGTAAAAAACAGCAGGAAGAAAATGCAGCGTCAAGCCAAGCAAATGATGCAGGTGGATCTTCAACGGCAGATAATGGTGGAAGTGCTGGAGCAAATAATCAATTAAATAAAAACTCTTAGTATTGGCTTAAATTAACATTAAGTATGAACAAAACTATTAAAGCTGCAGTCATCGGAGATCCTATTGCACATTCATTGTCTCCTAAAATTCATAATTTTTTTTTACAAAAATATAAAATTTCTGGTTCTTATCAACTAATAAATGTTAAGCCTAAAGATTTAAATCACGATGTTGCTAGAATTATAAAAGAAGTTTATAAAGGTTTTAACGTTACGATTCCTCATAAAGAGAATATTTTACCACTTTGTCATCATTTGAGTAAAACTGCTAAAATTATTGGCGCGGTTAATACTGTACTAATTTTAGAAGATGGTAAGATTTTTGGACATAATTCAGATGCGCAAGGATTCATCAATAATTTAAAGTACAGCGTGCCTAGCTTTATTGCTAAAAACAAAAACGCTTTTGTAATTGGGGCGGGTGGTGCATCAAGAGCAGTAATTTATGCTTTAATAAACGAGCGAATAAAAAATATAGCAATTACTAATCGAAGTGAAATTAAGGCTCAAAAATTAATTAAAGATTTTAGTAATTTTGCCAAAACTAAAAATTGTCAACTGCATCTACTGAGCAAGGAAGATTTTCAAGACCAGCTAAAAAACTGCGATATACTTGTAAATTCAACTTCACTTGGAATGCAAGGTTGTGATAAATTAGAAATTAATATTAAAAATTTAGCAAAGAGTGCAATTGTCTATGATATTGTTTACAGGCCTTTAATTACTAATATGTTGCAACAAGCTAAGTATCAAGGCAATGAAATAGTAACTGGAATTGGCATGTTAATTTTCCAAGCTATGGTTGGTTTTGAAATGTGGTATGGTAAAAAAGCTGAATATTGCCAAGAATTGGCTGAACTATTGATAGAAAATCAATAAAATCTCTCAATATTTAATTCCAAATCCCATCTATAATTCCATATAGCTACTTCGTCTTTTTAGTTAAAAATCATCATAAAATTTAGTCATGTATATCAAGATACATGGCTAAATTATTTAATAATTTTTCCCTTAAAAATACTTTGTATCTATATAGCATTTCAAGCTAAGATTGCCTATTTTATCTTCGATATTTTACTTTTGATCTTTATTTAAGACCTCTGCAAATCAACCAATATTGAGGAATTTTTAGGCATTTTATATTTTTTAAATTTTAGCGTATCAAGATATACGTGAATTTAAAAAATTAAAATAACAACAAAATTACTAAAATTCGTTGATTTGCAGTGGTCTTTACTTAAAAAGCTCGCCATATATACTGATATGCATCGCTTTTTAAATTAAATCCAAAAGATAAAATCTCTTTGATAAAATAGGCAATCTTAGCTTGAAATGCTATAGAATTATAGATGGGATTTGTTATGTATAATATTTTTTCAATTACTGTTGAAAACGTAACTTGCTAAATTTCTTAATTTATTTTTTAATTCATTGTCATCAATATTTTGAATTACGTTATTAACAAATTCTTGTTTATTTTTTGAAATCTCTAAGATTTTACTTTGATTATTTACTATCATTTTCGGTTCTTGCTTAATATGAATTTTATAAATTGCCTTATATCCATAAAAAGACGCAATTCTTTCAATTAAAATTTCACTATTATTTTTTAAAAAAAACCCTGTAGCAGAGTTAAAAGCGCTAATTGTAAGTTTTATATTGCCAGAATCCTTGGTAAAAGAAATTTTATTTGGTTGACAGAATTCGCAATATTTTTTTCCAACAATATCTGGCCAGTTTTTAACTAAATTACTGATTATATTGTATTTTTTATTATTTTTACTAGCAATTGGCCCTAATAAATTACTAATAACATTCTCAATATTCTTTAGTCCTGTAAAGTTATTTTTCATTGGAATGTATAATTTTTGCTTTTTTGATGTAGTATCTTGGAAATTTTGCTAGGCAATTTTGAAAACTCTGATCAAACATATCTTTGTTATCAAAAATTGCAAAACAAGTTGATCCAGATCCAGTCATTTTAGCAGCAATTGGTCTTTGGCTTTTTAGAAATAAAAGCAATTCAGCTATTTTTGGTTCAATAAGTTGTGTAATTTCTTGCAATTGGTTTGGACAATCTTTTATTAAATCTATTGGATTTTGTTTTAGGATTGTTATATCAGGTATTAAATTACTATAATTTTGCTGAAAATTATCAAAAATTTCTTTGGTTGAAATATGAATATTTGGGTTAATCAATAAAACATCAATTGGCTCAAATTTATTTATATTACATGAAACAAATCCTCTTTTTCGGACAATCGAAGCTTTATCTTCAAAAAAAAATGCTAAGTCAGATCCGAATTTAAAAGAAATTTCCTGTAATTTACTTTTACTTAAAGTTAAATTAAATTGATCGTTAATAAAATTCATAAGACATGCTCCATTACTTGATCCACCACCAAGTCCAGCACCAATTGGTATATTTTTTATTAACTCAATGTTAATATTTCTATCAATCTTAAATTCACTAACAAAAAAATTAAATATTTTAGTAAAAATATTATCTTGAGGATTTATGATATTATTGGTGTCACCACTAATTTCTAATTTAATCAAAGGTTTATCCACTGTTTCGATACCACAGGAAAGTTTTATTTGGTCATATAAATTAAGATATGCAAATACAGATTCTAGATCATGAAATTCATCATTGATTTTGCCAACTATTTTAAGAAACAGATTAATTTTAGCTGGGGAGTTATAAAAGATAAAATTCTCAACCATTTAGCTTACGCTATTTTAAGTTTAAGACGATAGGGTAGTTTCCACCATTTCTTTTAATAAATAGCATTAATTTGTTCTGATTTTTCATTTCCTTTTCAATTATTTTTTTAAGGCTAGAGATGTCTTTAAAATCAATTTGATTTACAGTTAAAATTACATCACCAACTTTTACACCCTTGAGATTAGCTTCAGATTTTTCTTCTACTTCAGTGATTAAAACACCCTTGGTATCAGCGGCTATGTCTAACAACTCTTTATGATCTTTAGTTAATTTTATTACAGTTAATCCTAAAAATTGATACGATTCTTCATTAAATTTTTTAAGGAGCATTTTGTTTGATCTTGAATCAACATGATCTTGAGGCATGCTAACAACTTTTACATTAAAATTTTTAATTTTTCCTTGGCGGAGCACATCTATACTTGCTACTTCTCCAGCCTTATAACCAGAGATAATTTTTGGTAGCATTTTCATTTCCTTGATATCGTGATCATCAATTTTAATTATAATGTCAGATGGAACTATTCCAGCCTTTGCTGCAGGACCTTCCTCAGCAATATCATTTACAAAAGCTCCATTTATATCTTCTAAATTCATTGCTTGTGCAATCTCGGGCGATATATCTCTTACAGTAACGCCAATCCAACCTCTAATAACTTTTCCACTCTGTTTAAGTTGCTTAATAATATCTTGCGCAATTTGAGAAGGTATTGCAAACCCTAGGCCAACATTGCCACCAGTTGGTGAAAGGATTGCTGTGTTAATTCCTACCATTTCACCATTGAGATTAAACATTGGTCCACCAGAATTACCAGTATTAATTGCCGCATCAGTTTGAATATATTCTTGAATCTGACCATTTTGTAAGTTTCTTCCTTTTGCAGATACAATTCCAGTTGAAACAGATTGGCCAATTCCATAAGGATTGCCGACAATTATAAGCCAATTACCAACTTTAAGTATAGATGAGTCTCCAATTTTAACTGTCTTTAAATTTGTGGCATCTATTTTTAACAACGCTAAATCTGTTTTTTTGTCATAGCCAACTATTTCTGCAAAAAATTCTCTTTTATCATTAAGAATAATTTTAATTGACAAAGAATCTTTTACTACATGGTAGCTTGTAACTATATAGCCATTACTTTCGATAATAAAACCCGAACCAACTGAAGATAAATCATCATCAAATGATTTATTTTTATTTTGAGTCGCCCACACATCAACTACTGTTGGCAAAATATCATTGATAACTGAAGTAAGATCTGCTGATAAAATTGTATTCTTAGAAGAGGTGATAGTATTGTTTTTTGGATCTTTAGCAGTTTTTGTTGGAGAATCACTCCTAATCTCGGTGTTTGTATTTGATTGGGGACTTCCTTCTTGAGCACTTGAAATATCGCTCAATGAGCAATAAATTGAAATTAAAAGTAAAATTTTAAATATAGATCTAGCCACACTAATTATTTCCGAAATATTTAAAGAATTGACCCTTAGGAGCAACAACAAAGCTTGTATTTTCTTTACTAAATGATTTTTCATAGGCCTTCATTGCGCGATAAAATTCAGCAAATTGTGGATCTTTACCATAACCATATGCATAAATATTATTAGCTCGGGACTCGCCACGACCACGAGTCAAGTTTGAGCTTTTTTCAGCCTCTGCTAGAATAATTGTTCTTTGTTTATCTGCTTGCGCGCGAATTTTGTCAGCCTCTTCAGCTCCTTGAGCTCTTATTTCTCTGGCTTCTTTTTCTCTTTCTGCACGCATTCTTGCAAAAATTGAATTCGAGTTTTCTTTTGGTAAGTCTGATCTCATAATTCTTACATCAATAATATCAATACCATAAATTTTTGCTTCTAAATTGACTACATCTTTTATTCGAGTCATTATATCTCCACGATTTTCGGTTAGTAATTGATTTAGCTTAAATTCGCCAATAATTTTTCTAAGGCTAGAATCAAGTACTGCTGATAATTTTGGAGAAACTCCATAAACGCTTCTTACTGTTGTATAAAATTTTAAAGGATCTGTAATTTTGTATTTAGTAAAGGCGTTAATTATTATTCTTTTTTGATCATTAGCTATTAATTCTTGATCGGTAATGCTTAAATCGAGAATTCGATTATCAAAAAAAATTAAATTTTGAATAAAAGGTATTTTAAAGTTAAGTCCAGGATTTGTAACAACCCTAACTGGCTCTCCAAACTGCAAAATCAAAACCTGTTCTCTTTGATCAACTTTGAAGGCTGACGCATTAAAAGTTACAAAAATAATTGTAACTAAGATTATAATTTTTTTTATCTTACTATTCATCTTGCTTATTTAATTAATTTTAAGTTTGTTATTTAGTGGTAAGTAAGGAACAACTCCTGATTTAGAAGCATTGCCATCAATAATAATTTTATCAATGTTGCCATAGATTTTTTCCATAGTTTCAAGATATATTCTGTTTCTAGTTACTGTTGGGGCTCTTGAGTATTGGCCATATACTTCAAGAAAACGTCCAATTTCACCTTCTGCCTTAGCAATTACTTCTTGACGATAAGCTTCTGCATCTTCAACCATTTTGGCGGCACTACCTTTTGCTCTTGGTATGATATCGTTAGCATAAGACTCGGCCTGATTAATAACTTCACGATTATTAGCTCTTGCAGTTTGAACATCTCGATATGCATCAATTACTTGCGCTGGTGGATCAACTCTTCTTAATTGCACTAGAGCTATTCTAACTCCAGATTGATAGGAGTCTAAAATTTCTTGCAACAAGTCTTTAGTTTGGTCTTCAATTCTCTTTTTACCTTCAGCTAGAGCGTCGGCTATTGGAGTTCTAGCAATAATTTCACGCATAGCACTTTCTGATGCCTTTCGAATAGTGTCGATTTGGTTACTAATATTAAAGACGTATTTTTTTATGTCTGAAATTTGCCATTGAATTTGAAACTCAATATCAACAATATTTTCATCACCTGTTAACATCAGACTTTCTGCATCAAAATTACGGTTTTGGTATTTTCTATCTGATGTTGAAAAGCCAAACTCTTCAGTATTAACATTAGTAACACTCAATTTTATAATTTGTCCAATTGGGTATGGAATACGATAATTTAAACCTGGACTAGTAATTGAATGGAATTTTCCAAAATACAAAACAACTGCTTCTTCATCTGGCTCAACCTTATAAAAACCAGAAACAAGCCACAATAAAATAAAAAACAAGAAAATAATGCCAAAAATTGATTTTTTGATTTTATTATCAGGGAATTTGGTTATTTTTCCATTTTTATTGCTATTTCCGCTTCCAAAAACTTCTTTTATGATGTTTTTAATGAAATCTTCTCCCTTTTTAAAAAGTTCATCTAAATTAGGATCGTCGTTAGTTTTATCGTTAGGCTTTTTGCTTTTATCGTTATCATCGTTCCAAGAACCCCAAGGCCCTTGATTTGCAAAAATTTTTTTAAACATTAGGTTAGATTTTTACTTATTATTGCGTCAATATATTGACTAACATAAAACTCAAAAATTGAAAAATAAACATGAAATTTAAAGATAATAAAACCTTAGATTATTTTATGGGTAATCAGCCAATTAAGCTTAAAATTCCTCAAGTTAAAAAAATAATCGCAGTTGCTTCAGCTAAAGGCGGTGTTGGTAAATCAACTATAGCTAGTAATTTAGCCGTTTTAATGGCAAACAAAGGTAAAAAAATTGCCTTAGTTGATGCTGATATATATGGTCCCTCAATTTCATTTTTGATGAATGTTGATCAAAAGCCACAAATTAAAAATAATTTATTTGTTCCCGTGGTTAATTATGGAGTTAAAATAATGTCTATTGCTATGATTTTACAAAATGGTATTGCTGGAATTTGGCGTGGACCAATGATTAATAAAATTCTTAATCAATTGCTGAGAACTGTTGATTGGTCATTTGACAACAATGAGATTGATTGTATGATAGTTGACATGCCACCGGGAACTGGCGATATTTATTTAAGCTTAGCACAAAATTTCGAAATTGATGGAGTTTTGCTAGTTTCAACTCCGCATAATTTATCAATAATTGATAATGAGAGATCAATTGATTGCTTTAATAAGCTGGATATAAAAATTTTGGGTCTTATTCAGAATATGTCATATTTGGCAATTGATCAAAAAAAACATTATCTCTTTGGCAAAGATGGTGTAAAAAAGTTAGCTAAAGACCATAATATTAATTTTCTTGGTGAATTGCCAATTTTAGAGAAAATTAATCAATTGAGCGAAGAAAGGCAATTAATAGCTAATTTTGATTGTGAATTTACTAGAAATTTGGATAAAATAAGCTGTGATTTATGATAATTTTTAAGTTAAAGAAAATCATGTTAACTGCATTACTAGTATACTCTACTTTACTTTTGATACTATTTTTAGCTCAAAGAAGGATACAATATCTACCAACTGGAAAAATTTTAACACTTGATGCTTATAAATTAAGTGACTTTTCTGAGCAAACTATCACAACTATTGATGGAGTTAAAATCTTTGCATGGTTTAAAGACCGAAGAGAAAAAAATAGAAAAATAATTTTTTACCTGCATGGCAATGGTGGTAGCCTAGGAGATAGAGCTTATAGATACCGAAAATTTGCTGATAAAGGATATGGTGTTTTAGCAATTTCGTATAGAGGTTACAAAAAAAGCGAAGGTAGTCCAAGTGAGAAGGGTTTGATTTTGGATGCTAAAGCTGGTTTAGATTTTTTGTTGAAAAAAGGTTTTGTAAATGATGATATTATAATATATGGCGAATCTTTAGGTTCTGGGGTTGCAACTCAGCTTGCTGCAAATCAAGATTTTAACTTATTGATTTTGGAATCTCCATACTCATCAATAGTTTCAGTGGCTAGTAAAACATACTGGTATGTTCCATTAAGATTTTTGCTAAAAGATAAGTTTGAATCAGTTAAATATTCGCCAAAAATCAAGACCCCAACTATAATTTTTCATGGTAAAAAAGATAGTGTTGTAAGCTTTAAAGAAGGTAAAAAACTTTTTGAATCAATAAAAGCTGTAAAAGATTTTATTTTAGATGAGAATTTGGGTCATGTAGAATTTGATCCTAGCTTTGTCTTGGAAGAAATTACTAATTTTCAGAAAAATTAAAGATTTATAAATCGAAATCATTTTTAATATTAATCATTTCAAGGCATGCCTCAGCAGCATCTCCACCTTTGTTTTTCTTTTTAGGATCTGCTCTATCTAGTGCTTGCTGTTCATTTTCTACAGTAATTACACCATATCCAACTGCAGTTTTAAGAGTTATTGCAAGATGACTTATACCACGAGCTGATTCTTGACATACATAGTCATAATGAGTTGTTTCGCCTCTAATAACACAGCCTAAAGTGATATAACCAGAGTATTTTCTACTTGTTTCGGCCATAGCAATTGTTGCTGGTATTTCAAAAACTCCAGGAACTTTTATAACATCATATTCATATTCTGAATTTTTAATTTTTTCTAATGCGCCATCTAGTAGCATATTAGAAATATTTTGGTAAAAAGTTGATTGAATTATTAAAATTTTTTTCATTATAAGGTTATTTATCTAATAAAAGTAATCCAAAAAAGTTACCGATTATAATTCAATTTTCAATATTTGCTTCTAAAATAATTATTAAATGACATCTGAAGTTTCAAAAATTAAACAAGAAATCAGCAATTTATTACAAGAAATTGCCAAACATGATGAAGCATATCACACAAAAGATTCGCCATTAATCAGCGACAGCGAATATGATAATCTTAGAAGTAAACTCGAATCGTTTAAATCAAAATATCCTGATTTTTTTTCTGGAGAAATTAAAGCTTTATATGATTTGGTGGGAGGCAAAACTCTAGATATTTTTAGTAAAATTGAGCATTCAAAGCCAATGCTTTCGCTGGCCAACGCCTTTGATGAAGAAGATGTAAAGGATTTTATTAAAAAAGTTGAAAGATTTTTAGGTTTAGAGAGTAAGAAAAAAAATCAAGAACCTCAATTAAAGCAACAAGATTTATTTTTACAAAATTTGAAGGTTGATGAAGTTAAAGATTTGCAATTTGGTATATTTTGCGAACCAAAAATAGACGGCCTTTCTTTTAGTGCCAGATATGAAAATGGTCAGCTGATCTATGTTGCTACACGAGGTGATGGTTTTAAGGGTGAAGATGTTACGCAAAATGTTAAAACCATCAAAAATTTTCCACATATTTTAAAATCAGCAAATCCACCGCGAATATTTGAAGTAAGAGGTGAAATTTATATGGGAAAAGAAGACTTTACTAAATTAAATTCAGAAAACGAAGTTAATGGCACTAAAGTCTTTGCAAATCCTCGAAATGCAGCAGCTGGGTCTTTAAGACAATTGAATCCAGAAATTACCGCCACAAGAAAATTAAAATATTTTGCATATTCTCTTGGTACTACAACTGATGATTTTGTTTGCAAATCGCAAAGTGACTTATATCAAAAATTAAAAGAATTTGGTTTTAATATTGAGCCAAACTTTAAATTATGTCAAAAATTAGATGATATCTTAGACAATTATAATAAAATTTGTGATAAAAGGCACGAGTTAGATTATGATGTAGATGGTTTAGTATATAAAATAAATGATTTTACCCTGCAACAAAGGCTGGGTTTTGTTGCTAGAAGTCCTAGATGGGCAATTGCTCACAAATTTCCAGCAGAAAAAGCCAAAACTTTAATAAAAAATATTGTAATCCAAATTGGTAGAACCGGGGCCTTGACACCTGTTGCAATTTTGCAACCAGTTAACATCGGAGGGGTTATGGTAACACGAGCAACATTGCATAATCAAGATGAAATTGAGCGCAAAGATATTAGGATTGGCGACACAGTCTTGGTTCAAAGAGCTGGAGATGTAATTCCTCAAGTTCTAAAAGTTGATAAAGGGAAAAGATCGCTAGACTTGCCAAAATTTCTATTTCCTAAAAATTGTCCAGTATGTAATGCAATTATTGTTAAGGTTGAAGACGATGTGGTGGTGCGTTGTAGCAATGGCTTAAAATGCAAAGCGCAATTAGTTGAAAGTTTAAAACATTTTGTGTCAAAAGACGCTTTTGATATTTCTGGCCTTGGTAAAAAGCAGATTGAAAATTTTTTTGAAGAGGGTCGTATTAAAAATTTTGCTGATATTTTTAAACTATCGCAAGATAAAGAAGGATTAATAACGCTACATCAAAAAGAGGGGTGGGGTAAAAAATCAGCTGATAATCTTATTTTTGCAATTCAAAGCAAAAGAAAAATATCGCTTGATCGCTTTATATACGCTATTGGTATTCGTCATATAGGTCAAACAACTGCAAAAATGTTAGCACAACATTTTATTTCATATCAAAATTTTCGTGACAAATTGTTATCAATTATCAACTTAGCTAATGATGAACTTGAAAATAATATAGATTATCAAGATCTAATTGCAATTGACGGCTTGGGAATTAAAATGGTGCAGGCATTAATAGAATATTTTCAAGATCAAACAAATTTGAAAATGATATTAGACTTAGAATCCGAGCTTAAAATAATGGAAGCTAAGAAAAATTCATCATCATTTTCTGGAAAAACTATAATTTTTACTGGTGGCCTAGATAGCATGTCTAGATCTGAAGCTAAAGTAAAAGCTGAAAGTTTGGGATTAAAAGTTGTTGGCTCTATTTCAAAAAAAACCGACATTGTAGTTGTTGGCAACGATGCAGGTTCAAAATTAAAAAAAGCACAAGAGCTTGATCTTAAAATTTTAAATGAGAATGATTGGCTTGAATTTATTTCTAAAAATCAACTAGGTTAAAATGAGAAAATTATTTTTTTTACTAATTAGATTTTATCAATTATTTGTTTCGCCATTATTAGGTTTTAATAAATGTCGTTTTTATCCAACATGTTCAAATTATTTTATCGAATCTATAAATAAAAAGGGTGTTATGGTGGGGTTTTTTTATGGTTTAAAAAGAATCTTAAAATGCCACCCCTTTTCTAAAAAAAGTGGTTTTGATCCTGTAAAATGAAATATTTTCGATTAACATTCGTTAGATTAATCAAAAAGATGTTTGTGGCAAGGTTTAGATACTTAAAATTTTTTAAATTTGTCATATTGTTATTTTTGTTGCAAACTAATAGCAGTAATGGTCAATCTGATGCTACTAGTAATCAATTTTTAAAAGATTTAAATTCTCAATTGCTTGAACAAAAAAAAGCTCTAGATCCTTTTGGTGGTAAAAAAGTGGAAATTGATATTGAATCTTTGGGTTTGGATAATGTGAATGAAGCATCAAAAAAACAGCTAAATTCTAAGGAGGAAGTTAGTAAAAATAAAAAAGTTGTTGATAGCAAAATTACAAATGATAATGGGCCACCAAAAGTTGAATTTCTAAATGCTGAAGAAAATAAAGATTTAAAAGACGATGAAGATAACGCAAAAGAAGTTAAGGATAATCAGGATAACAGTGTAAAAAAAATAATTACTGAAGAAAAAAAACCTGAAAATGACCAAGAAGGAATTTTAGGATCTATTAAGAAAATTGTTAATAAAATTATAGAATCAGACATAGTTGAATCGACACTAGACATAACAAATAAACTTCCGTTGGGTAAAAAAGAATCTACTAAGTCAGAACCTAAAGAGATAAAGGCGAAAGAAAATGTTAAAAGCCAAGAAGAAATATTTGAAGAAGAGATGGAGGTTCTTAGGCAAAAATATGTATATCCATTGCAAGATGGAGATGAATATCAAGATTTAAAAGCTTCATATGCTCGGCCACAAAAAAAAGATTTAAACCACTATATTAAGGATGAAGCTCCGGCGCTACCGATTTTAAGCAGATTTCGTACCAATGATAATCTGCATATTCCAGTTATTCCAACCCCCCAAGAAAGAATTAATCATTTATTTTCAACTATAGATAAGCAAAATGTAAGATATTTTAATAGCTCATACAAATATGTACAAAATCCAAATGCATATAATATTTATGGCGAAACGCTACTAACTTACGCAATTCAAAGAAGAAATTATCAGATTTTAGCATCAATTTTAGCAAGAGGGGCAGATCCAAATTTATCTAATAAGTTAGGTCACAGTCCTGCAGCAATAGCAATAGAAATCAAAGATTTTATGGCTTTCCAAATGCTTTTTGAAAATGGTGCCAATTTAAACTTTAGAGATAAATTTGGAAGAAATTACTTAATGTACGCAGCGAGAGTAGGATTTTTACCTGCTGTTGAATATTTAATCGACAAAGGTATTGATATAAATTCAAGAGATGATGATGGATTCACTCCTTTGGCAATTGCTAATAAAAATAATCGTCAACTAGTAATAAAATATTTGGTAAAAAATGGTGCCAAAGCTTGGTCACCAGACGATCAGCAAAATAATGTTAATCAAATTAGTATAATGAGAGAGTTGCAGAATAGATGGCAGGGAAGATGATTTGCATTAATAATTTTAAATCAGTGCTAATCGATAAACTCATAAACTTCCGCTTTTAATCTTTAATTATTAAAGCTTAATCAATCTTATCAGAAAAAAGAGACTTATTAAGAAATACATTTTAGATAAAACAGGCAAAAATTAAATTTTTTAAAATAAATAGTTGCTTTCAAATTTCTTGTATGTAGGTTATCATTTCTCAACTATGCAGTATAGCCGAACCAGAGGTAAATGCAGCTAGTTTTATTTTTACTTTATAACAATAAAAAGTTTTAACTATGCACAAAACAGATTTAATCAAGCAAATTGCTAATGATACAGGTTTATCTCAAAAAGACGCAGCTTCTGCTCTTGAGTCTTTCCTGTCAACAGCTACTAAAGCTTTAAAAAAAGGTGACACTATCACTTTGATTGGTTTTGGAACTTTTAAAGTTACTAAAACTGCTGCTAGAAAAGGACGCAATCCTCAAACTGGTAAAGAAATTCAAATCCCAGCTTCTAAAAGAGTTAGATTTACAGCTGGTAAAGGTCTTAAAGAAGAAGTTAATTAATTTCTTTACTCAAAAAGAGTCTATCTTTTAAAAAGACAGACTCTTTTTGTTTTATGTATTTGGGCGATTAGCTCAGCTGGTAGAGCATCTCCCTTACAAGGAGGTGGTCGGCAGTTCGAATCTGTCATCGCCCACCATTTCATGATTTCTTTTACCTCATAAATGGGGGTGTAGCTCAGTTGGTTAGAGCGCCTGCCTGTCACGCAGGAGGCCGCGGGTTCGAGTCCCGTCACTCCCGCCACTACTTTTATCTCGAAGGCAGCTTTATAATTTTATCGGAAAACAGTTAGCTGAATTGGTATTATACCATCTAAACTTCATAATTGACCATTTGGATAAATATTTTGAGGATAAAACTTGCTATAAAAAGCGCCGATGTATTTGATATACTTCAAGTTTTTTATAGTAAGTTTTAGGTCAAAAGATAAAACCAAATGGTCAATTATGAAGTTTAGATGGTATTATATAGGCTATCAATTTCTTTCTTATATTTTTGCTCAAGCAATGTTCTTTTAAGTTTCATAGATGGGGTTATTTCTCCAGTTTCGATTGAAATCTTGTCTTTAATAACTAAGAATTTTTGTACTTTTTGCCATTTATCAAGATTCTGATTTGTTTGTAAAATCTTACTTTCAATAAATTTTTTTAAATCTTGAGATTCCAAAAAATCTTTTTCACTACCTTTAAAATTGAATTTTCTCTTAAATTTTGATAATATTTCAAAATCTGGAAATAATAGTGCTGAAGTAAATGGTCTATTTTCTGCATTTATTATGGCGCCAATTAAAAATCCTAAATTTTGTACAAGCTTTTGTTCAATGGGAACTGGGGTTACATATTTTCCATAGGCGGTTTTGAATAACTCTTTTTTACGACCAGTGATTTTTAGAAAACCTCTTTTGTCAATTTGCGCTAAATCACCGGTCTTTAACCAGCCATCTTTGCTAACCATTTTTTTTGTAAGATCTGGTTGATTATGATATCCTTGCATAATGTTTGGACCCTTTACTTCAAGTTCTTGACTTTTTTTATTGATACGAATCTTAACATTATTTAGCACTTTGCCGACTGTCCTAAATTTATAGTTTTTTGGACAATTAGCAGCAATGACTGGTGAAGTCTCAGTCATGCCGTAACCAGGATATAAATTTAAGCCAATATTTGTAAAAAATCGCTCCATATCTTCTGAGATCATTGCTCCACCACAAATAATCATTCTCAATCTAGTGCCAAAAGCTTGGCGAAATTTTTTATAAATTAATTTATCAAAAAAAACATCGATCAAATTTTTTTGCTGATTAACATTTTTAGTAAGCGCTCTTTTTGCTGCAAATTCAGCAAGTTTTTTCTTTAGAATACCGCTTGTTTCAATTGTTGAATTTATTCCAATAAAAACCTTTTCAAGCAATCTTGGCACGGTTGTCATTAGAGTTGGATTGTATTGTTTTAAATAAATTGGCAATTTTTTGATATTATCCACAAAATAAATAGAAATTGCTTGTGAAATGTAGTACATCATTACCATTCTTTCAAAAATATGGGCTAGTGGTAGATAAGAAATTGCAACATCATCTTGGCTAAGTGGAAAAAGGTCCTTAACTGCTATAATTTGCGAAATTAAGTTTTTATGAGTTAATTCAACTCCTTTAGGTCTTCCTGTGCTTCCTGAAGTATATATTATAGTCGCTAAATCTTGATCTTTTATAGGTAATGATAGTTTTTTAAAACTATATTTTTTTGTAATCAGTGATTTTTTGCCCAATTCAATCACTTCTTGAAATGAGATAATGTTTTTTTTACTAAATCTTGCTAATGCTCTATCATTATTATTAAAATATATAATTTTAATTTTTGTCTTTTTTATTTCTTCTAGGTCAATCAAGCTCAAATTATCACAAAAAATTAGGCTTACATCTGAATCTTTTAACTGATATATAAGATTTTGTGTTGAAATGTTGTGAAAGATGGGAACTGTAACCAATCTAGCTAAAATTGCTCCAAAGTCAACTATCAGCCAAATAGGATTTTGATAAGAAAAATTTGCGAGCTTTTGATTGTTTTTAATTCCAATTTCTCTTAGTCCGCAGGCAAATTGTAGGCTCAAGTTATAAAATTCTTGATTTGAAAATGATTTGATTCGACCATTTATTTTATAATTAAGTAAGGTTTTGTTGGTTTGAAGTGAATTCTGATATGATAGTAGATCGCAAATAGTTTTTATGTTTTTCACAAAAATTTATTAATTATTTTTTTTAAAAAAAACCACGTATCTCTGGCTTGCATATAAAAATCAGTATGCTGTTTAAGATAATATTTTGCAATAGCATCAATTTGCGCTATTTCTACAAGGTATATGAATATGTAAAATATTAAAATAAAAGTTAATAAATTTGCAAATCTGTCAATTATACTAGCCTTAATTTTTTTATTTTTAGCCTTAATTTGACTAATTTTTGCAATTCTCTTATTGGTACTTGGATGTGTTGAAAAGAGGCTAAAATAGCCATTTTTCCCAAGCATTGAAAGTGCTAGAGACATATTAACTCCACCAAAAGCTAAGGCTGATTGCTTGTCACATCGAAACTCAGTTGACCTAGCAACAAAGCGGCGAAGAAATTCATATATATTATATACAACTATACGATTAAACAGGGTTAGAGTGTAAATAAGTAATGTATATGTTAAATTAATTGTTCTAGTTGATCTATAGCCAAAATGAGGAATTTTATTAACGAGAAAAATTGCAATATTAAAAGTTATAAAAATTAAACTTGAAATCAAATTAGTAATTTTTTGGTTAGTGATAATTAGATAGGTTGGTAAAAAATCTTTATTTATTATATGTGACATTTCATGGCCCAATATACTTCTGATCGAGTCAAAAAAATCGTTAATATTTTTGGTTGATTGTAAATAGTGATTTATAATTCCTTGCGTCAGAACAATATAATTCTTACGAAGACCGCCAATGGCGTATGCATTAACTTCTTCAGATGGCCTAATTAAAAGCTTAACATTTTGACAATTAAACTTTTCTTGAACCTGCATAAAAATTTCACCCAGAAACTGGTAATCTTTAAGATCTTGATAAGATTTACATCCGGCAATTGAAGATTTAGCTGAAAAGCCGATAATAAAATCAAATATTAGATATAATATCATTAAGCTGCTACAGGTAAAAAGTAGTAAAAAAAATGAAATTTTAGCTTGCTCATAAATTTTATTATCAATGGCAATATATTTAAAACCTTGACCAAATTCTATAAAAGGAGCAGTAAGGGCAATTAATGGTATGGCTAAAATTAGTAAATTAAAAGAGGTAGCGATTAGAACCAATGCTAAGTTAATAGGTTTAGCAAACATTTAAAAAATATTGATTTGTTATCATTAGAGATTAGATAAATCTATTTATACTTACTTTTTTAAAACTATAAATCCTTGCAATAAAGGATTGAATTTTTTTGAAAAATTTATCGTAAACAGGAATTAAAGTTTTTATTTGTTGCATTGCTCAGAGCATAAATTAGTAGATTTTTACTGCAATATTTTCCTTTTATTTTTTATTAAAAAATTCGTAATAACCCAACTATTACAGGAATTTTTTAAATAAACCTAAAAGAAAAATCTTCTTGCAAAAATCTACTAATTTATGCTCTGAGTAATAACTTGTGCATGGGTTAATATTTGTAGTATAGTCGTACAGAACCTAATCAACTAAATAATGTCACAAAAAACTATCAATCTTCACTTAATATCGGACTCAACTGGCGAAACTTTAAGTTCAGTTGCAAGAGCCGTTTTATCACAATTTGAGGGCGTTGTAAGTAATGATTTTATTTGGCCATTAATTCGAACAAATGGGCAATTGCAAAAGGCAATGGAGTCAGTTGAAAGAAATCCTGGAATTGTGTTATATACAATAGTTAAAAATGAATTGACCGAGGTTATCAAGAAAAAATGCTATGAATTAAAAGTGCCGTGCATATCGGCTTTGTCTCAAATTATTGGTGAATTTTCTAATTATTTGCAAATGGATATTAGTAACACAATTGGCCGTCAACATTTGCTTGATAGTGAATATTTTTCAAGGGTTGAAGCAATTAATTATACCATAAATCATGATGATGGGCAAGGGGCGTGGGATCTTTATGATGCTGATATTGTAATAATAGGAGTTTCTCGCACTTCTAAATCTCCAACTTGTGTTTATTTATCATGTCGAGGATACAAAGCTGCTAATATTCCGTTTGTATCAGTTGATTTGATGCCAGATTCTCTATATGAATTAAAAAAACCATTAATTGTTGGTTTAACTATTGATCCCAATAAATTATCCCAAATAAGACAAAGTCGATTGAAATATTTAAAGCAAGATCTTGAATGTGAATATGTTGATATAGAAAAAATTAAAGATGAAATTAATGAGTCGCGGAAATTATTTAATAGACTTGAATGTCCAGTGATCGATGTTACAAAAAGCTCTGTAGAAGAGACGGCAGCAAAAATTATTCAACTTCATCAAAAGAGAATTAAGTAATATCATTTCAACTTTCTAATTGACCATTTGGTTTTATCTTTTGACCTAAAACTTACTATAAAAAACTTGAAGTATATCAAATACATCGGCGCTTTTTATAGTAAGTTTTATCTTCAAAATATTTATACAAACGGTCAATTAGAAAGTTGAAATGGTATAAATTAGCAAATTAATTTAAAAAGTTCTTTAAATTTAAGTTTGTTTACTGCAAAAATAACAAAAAATAATCTATAAGTTAAAATTTGAGTTTACGACAATTAGCGGTTTATATAATAAAAATAAGGTTTATTCATTAAAAGGTTTATTCATTAAAAAGTCTTAAAAATTGTTCATATTTCTAAAAAATTAAGCAAACAATCTTTAGTCACTGGCGCTTCTTAAAAAATATATTTTTTTTAATGACTTTAGTTACCATTGTTAAGTTTTTTTGCGACTTACTGAAATTTTTAAGATTTTTTAGAACTTTTAAAGAATTAGCTTTTGTTATAAATTAAAGTCTTAATTTTTTATTTTTATTAATTTATTGAATTTAAGGGAAGTTTACATGTCAAAAAATACAATTCTGATTGTCGATGATGAGCCTACTCAGCGCAAAGTATTGAGTAAATTTATTAGTGATTTAGATCATCGCTATATTGCTATTGGCAGCGGTATGGAAGTTGTCGATTTTTTTATGAATAAAAAATTGATTGATGGTATTTCATGTCATGATGTTGATGTTATGTTGCTTGATCTATCTATGCCAGATGTTGACGGACTTACAGTTCTTAAGCAGATTGCGCCAATCAAGGGTGATTTGCAAGTTATAGTCTTGACAGCAAGTAAAGATGTTTCGCTGGCAGTAGCTGCCATAAATTATGGCGCGGTAGATTACATTGTAAAAGGTGAAAAAGATATTTTTGCTCGTGTTACTGCTTCAATTAATAATGCTATAGAAAAGAAAAATCTTAGATATCAAGTCTCGCATTTGGCTCGTAAAGAGAAGGATCAGGTTGCTTTTTCTGATATAATAGGTCAAAGTGAGTTGATTCTATCAGCAGTAAGCCTTGCTAAAAAAGCCGCAAATTCAGCTATTCCAATTCTAATTGAGGGGCCAAAAGGGGTTGGTAAAAAACTTCTAGCTAGTGCAATTCATGGTTCTAGTCCAAGATCTGGCAAGCCATTTGTTATTGTTGAATGTGAAATGCTTAAGCCAAATAATATTGAAGAAGATCTTTTTGGATCTGAAAGATTACTGGCCGACGGTGCAACTAAAAATATTGGCAAATTACGTGAGGCAAATAATGGCACTATATATTTCAAAGATATAGAATTTTTAAAGCCAGAAATACAGTCTAAAATACTTCACTTCATACAAGATGGTGAATTTACCCCAGTAGCAGGAAAGTATCCAGTTAGATCTAGTGTTAGAATTATATCTTCAACCGATAAGGATCTTTCAAAATTAGTTGCTCAAAAAAAATTTCGTGAAGATTTATTTTATAGGATTTCTTCTTTTCCAATTAAGATACCATCCTTAAAAGAAAGAGGTGAAGAAGATGTTAAGTTACTTGCTGAGAATTTTTGTAAAAATTTCTCTATCAATGAAAATAAAAAGATTAAAGGTATTAGTCAGGACGCTCTTTACTTGTTATATAATTATGAGTGGGAAGATAATATTAGGCAATTGCGCAATTCGATTTTTAGATCGGTAGTGCTTTGTGATGGTGGCATGTTAGAAGCTGAGCATTTTCCACAATTACTCAATAAAGAGAGTAATAGTATGACTAAAGCAAAGTCAGAGATCAAGAAAAATTCTGATATCAATAGTGAGTTAGTGGATATTTTTGATGATGAAGGTTCTTGTAAAACAATAGAAATAATTGAAGAAGAAATTATTCGAAGACTTGTTGATATTTATAATGGCAATTTATCTGAAGTTGCTAAAAGACTCGATATTGGTCGATCAACAATATATCGTAAACTGAAATTAATAAACGACACTTCAAGCAATGAAGAAAAGAGTTAAAACCGCAGTTTTTCCGGTTGGAGGACTTGGAACAAGGTTTTTGCCAGCAACTAAATCCATGCCTAAGGAAATGTTGCCAATTGCTAATAAGCCTATAATTCAGTATGCATATGAAGAAGCCAAAGAGGCTGGAATTGAAAAATTCATCTTTGTTACGGGTCGTAATAAAAATGCCATCAATAATCACTTCGATCACTCCTACGAGTTAGAATCAAAGCTAGGTCAGAAAAATAAAGAAGAAGATCTTAAAAAAGTCTTAAGTTGGCTACCAAAAGCTGGGCAAATTGCTTTTGTTAGACAACAAAAGCCGATGGGTTTGGGTCATGCAATATGGTGCGCTAGAAACTTTATTGCTGATGATGAGCCTTTTATTGTTATTTTAGCTGACGAGATGATGATTGGCAAAAAAGATTCGGATGGAAATAATTTTTTGGCCAATATGATTAAAGAGTATGAAAAAATTGAATCTGATGCAAATTTTATAGCTGTTGACGAGGTCGAAAAAAGTGATGTTTCTAAATATGGTATTATAGAAATTGCAGAAAAAAACAAGGTGATTAATATGGTTGAAAAGCCAAACCCAGAAAACGCACCATCAAATTTAGCAATTACGGGTCGATATTTATTACAGCCCAAAATATTTAAATATTTAGCTAATGAAAAAATAGGTGCTGGTGGCGAAATTCAACTAACTGATGCGATGAAGGATATGTGTAACAATGGTGAAGAGTTTTATTACAAAAAAATCAATCAGCAACGTTTCGATTGTGGTAATGTTTTGGGGTATATAGAAGCCAATATTGCTTTTGCTTTAGAAGATACAAATGTTCGAGATGATGTTATTAAAATATTACAAAAATATTTATAAGTAATTTTATAAATCTAAATTATGCTATAGCTATTATTTCTAGTCGCAATCTTTTCATCATTATCACTTTTCCTTCCAAAATAGCTATAAACAACTTATTATCTGCAAGAAAATTTCAAGCATAACGAGATGTGCAACCAAAATCTTATCTTTTTTGTTTAATTTTGTCTTTATATTAATCACTACAAATCTTTTTTTAAGAAAAAATATAGTTTTGCTAGAGGATTTGTCTAAAATTTGATAGGGTCATATTATTATACCAACTATCGCATTTAACTAGGAATTGTGAAAAAAAGTTGTTTATGTTAAAATTTGCTAAATTTTAGCTTATTTAATAACAAAATTAATCCATATAAATATTTATATCAGGGTTAATTTTATTAAAAAATCACTTAAAATTAAACTAAATTTAAGCTATAAAAACCTTTGTTAACAGTGCCTAGACATTTAGGTAAAATATTTTTGAGAATAAAATTTAAGAAAAAAACCTTTTGTACATCATGATACAGGCGGTTTTTCTCTTAAAAAGACTCCTTACAAATCAACGAATTTTAGTAATTTTACTTATAAATATTTTTTATTTTTGTAGTAAGTTACAAATTACTCGAAAGCCAAAGCTTTCTTAAGTCATTTGTGATGGGTTATTTTGATTTTTTAAATTCACGTATATTGATTACGCTAAAATTTAAAAAATAATTGCCGATTTGATGATAAAAATGACCGTTTAGGTCATTTTTCTTGATCAAATCTCCCCATCAAAAATCCTTTATCTCAATGTGCCATTAAAGATGAGATTTGGTATTATTCATTTGTTAACGTAATTGGGTCTAAATATGAGTTTTTTTATTGGAAACGATGGTTTGTTATATCAAACTTATAAAATGAACTATGGTCAATTTTATTATACTGAGGGTTTTCGTAATTATAATTCGGTTCTTAATGAGTGGCATCCTGTTTATGTCGGTAATAATTGCAATATACCAATTTTCGTCTCGCAAATGCAGCCATGGGTGCAAAATTACTCATATAATAATTCACTAAATAATGTAGGTAATTTATCTCAAAATTTTGATCAATTAAATTATGGTTCACAATCATATTATTTTGGTGTATATAATTCCAATGATTTGTATTATAGCAATTTTGTAGAAAGTAATTCAACAATAACTTCATCTAATAGACCTACAAATAATTTTAAAATAAAACACAAAAAGCCAGATGTTCTTACAGGTCATGTTGATGTATATGATTCTACTAAAAAGTTATTGGATGATTCTAGAATGGTAATTGAAGATTTTCAGGGTATTAAAGATTCTATTTGTGAGAAAAATTGCGAAAGGGAAGCGATTAACATTTTAAGAAAATCATATAAAGAAATATCATCAAAAGATAGAAATTTTAAAGAGGGTAATCTGAAATTATATTTGTCAGTAATGCACGATTTGGTAGAAAAAAATCTCTTTGGCTTGAAAGTTGATGAAGGTATTAAATGTTTTGAATATTTGAAAAGTAGCTTAAGGAATTCAGAATTTATCAAAAACTTTAGCGAGTATGGAAAAGATTTTGTGATGAAACAGTTTGAAAGATTTTCTGAAGAAATCGAAAAGCAATCTTTAGGAATTTTGTATACTCCAAGAGGTGTTGACAATTCATTTTATGATGTTTATGGACCTATGAGTTGTTATGGTGTGGTGCAATTGGTTTTTGGTAAAAATAGAACTTTAAGTGATGCTGCTGATCAAATTACTAAGCCAAGAAGTACTCCTGTAGTTTTGCCGACATCTCCAGTGAGAACGTCCAATCCTCTGTGTCAATTTAATAGCTAGATTAAAATAAGCGTTAGCTTATTTGAAAAATAGCTAATTTATCAACTTAAAAAGACCCCTGCAAATCAACGAATTTTAGTAATTTTGTTGTTATTTTAATTTTTTAAATTCACGTATATCTTGATACGCTAAAATTTAAAAAAT
>Ga0222719_10000468_pt1 | contig 40181 bp, 43 predicted proteins | sample C33_34DmetaG_FD_165039 | JGI IMG/M metagenome (GOLD analysis project Ga0222719, IMG submission 165039) | Estuarine water microbial communities from San Francisco Bay, California, United States - C33_34D | ecosystem: Environmental > Aquatic > Marine > Unclassified | place: USA: California... | reverse complement strand
AAAGATTTTAAAACTACTCCAACTGGTAGTATTGGAGAAATTGGAATTAAAGGCCTAAATTTATTCTCTTACTATTGGAAAGATAAATATAAATCAAAATATGCATTTAAAAATGGTTGGTTTATGACTGGAGATTATGGAAAAAAAGATAAGAATAATAAGTTTTACATTGTGGGAAGGAAAGAAAATATCATTATATCAGGTGGAGAAAATATATATCCTGCTGAAGTAGAAAAAATACTTAATCAAGAAAATAATATTTTAGAAGCAGCTGTTTTAGGAATATCTGATAAAAAATGGCAAGAAATTCCTATTGCTTTTGTAAAAATTGATAGTACATTGAAATTTAATTTTTCTAATTGTAAAAATAATTTAGAAAAAAAATTAGCAAGCTATAAAATACCAAAAAGTATATTATTAATTGAAGAACTTCCTAAAAATGCTCTTGGAAAAATTGATTATAAATTATTAAAAGAGTATTATAAAACCCTAAATATAAAAAAATATAAGAAAGTAAAATAATAATGGTTAAATTATTATTTATAATATTATTATTTATAATGCCTATAAAAAGTTATGCTGAGACAACCTTACGTATGGCTAGTTGGCTTCCGCCTAAACACCCATGGGTATTAGATATTATGATACCATGGATTGAAAATGTAAAAACTGCTACAAATGGTAGAGTAAATATTCAATTATTAAGTGCTCCTATTGGTCCTCCTCCAGCTCATTTTAACTTTGCCGTTAATGGCATTGCAGACATTACCTATGGAGTTCATAATTACACTGCAGGAAGATTTTCTAGTACTCAAATAGCTGAACTTCCATTTTTAAGTGATAGTTCGGAAATTTTATCTGTAGCTTGGCAACGAATATATGAACAGGAGTTAATGCACCTAGAAGAACATAAGGGTACACACCTGCTAGGTGTTTTTACTCATGGTCCAGGGCAATTATGGTTTAATAAAAAATATGAAACCTTAGATGATATCAAAGGATTAAAAGTAAGAATTGGTGGAGGCATAGCACAAAGCTCTGCTAAGGCTTTAGGTTTAGTTCCTTTACAAGCACCTGTTACAAAAGCATATGAACTTTTATCTGGAGGTGTAGCAGATGGTATACAACTGCCCGGTGAAAGTATTTCTTTTTTTAAGTTAGACAGAATAATAAAACAAGGATTTATGTTTGATGGAGGTTTATATAATGTAAGTATGTTCTTAGTTATAAATAAGAAGAAATGGAATAAACTATCAGACGAAGATAAAGAAGCAATAAAATCAGTCTCTGGAGAAGCTCTTGCTAAAATGGCTGGCAAAGCATGGGATCGAGCAGATACAAATGGTATTGATGCTTCAATTAAAAATGGAGTATTACTAAAAGTATTATCAGAAAATGAAAAAGATAAAGTAAGAAAGTTACTCACTCCTATTATAGAAAATACTCTTGAAAAAATTTCTAAACAAAAAAATATAAATGCAAAAAATATTTATTCAAGACTTCTTGCAGAAATCAAATTAATAAAAAACGAATAATCATAAATTATGATAAAATTACTTTTTAATACGTCAAACAAAATACTTTTAAGTTTTTGTATTTTATCTTTATCAGTACTAGTTTTAATCACTGTAGCAGATGTTTTTGGAAGGTATTTACTTGGAATTCCTTTGTCTGGCACAAGTGAAATTACAGAAATTATTTTAGGTATTTTGATATATATTGGTTTACCGTATATTTCAAAAAAAGAAGAACATATTTCTGTGTCTTTATTATCAAATTATCTTTCTAATAATTTGAAAATTATTCATAAAATATTAGTTAACTTTATTGTTACTTTATTATTATTAGTAATTGCAAGACAACTATATCTTCATGGCATAGATCTCAAATCATATCAAGAAGTAACTACTTTTCTAGAAATTCCGAAAGCTCCTATAGCTTTTGCTATGGCATTGTTAACAGTATTAGCCTCTTTTAATACAGTATTGAATATGCTTAGTTATATATTTGAAAAAAGATCTATAACTACAGATAAACAAAGTATTTAAAAAATGTTTATTTGGATAATAGGTTTAATATTAGTAGTTTTAATGATAGCTTTGGGTCTACCTATAGCATTTTCAATGTTAATAGTCGGTTTTTTAGGTCTAGTTACTTTAATAGGCCTTGATCCAGCACTAGCAATGATAGGGCAAATATTTTTTGATAATGGAATGAATTACACTTTATCAATATTACCTTTATTTTTATTGATGGGTAATTTTGTTGTAAAGGCTGGTTTAGCTGATGAACTATATAATTCTGCTAATGCTTGGCTCAGACATAAAAAAGGTGGTTTAGCTATGGCTACTATAATTGCATGTGGAGGTTTTAGCTCTGTCTGTGGTTCATCTCTAGCAACAGCAGCAACTATGGCTAAGATAGCATTACCATCGATGAAAAAATATAACTACCCTGATTCTTTAGCGACGGGAGCTATTGCCGCAGGTGGAACTTTAGGTATTTTGATACCACCCTCAATGATACTTGTTCTATATGGCATTATAACTAGCCAAGATATTGGGCAATTATTTTTAGCAGGTATTGTTCCAGGTCTATTAGGAATATTAGGATATATTGTTGCAGTAAAAATTTCAGTATCAACTAATAAAAAATCTTTCAAAACTCAATCTGCTCTCCCTTTAGTAGATAGAGTGAAATCATTAAAAGGCGTTTTAGGAATTATATCTCTATTTATTTTAGTCATGGGAGGAATTTATTCTGGAGTTTTTACAGCAACTGAAGCTGCAGGAGTAGGAGCTTTTGGTTCCTTAATTATTGTTTTATTAAAAAGAAAAATAACTTTAAATTCTTTTTATGAAACTCTGATAGAAACAGCAAAAGTTACTTCTATGCTATTTTTTTTATTGTTCGGAGCAATATTATTCTCAAACTTTATTAATTTAGCAGGTCTGCCCAATGACCTAAGAAACTTTTTATCTTTATTTAACTTAAATATTTATACCCTTCTAATAGGAATTTTTATTATTTATATAATATTAGGTATGGTTTTAGAAAGCCTATCTATGATGTTATTAACTGTTCCTATTTTTTATCCAATTGTTCAAGATATGGGTGGCGATTTAATATGGTTTGGAATATTAGTAGTTGTTGCAGTAGAGATAAGTCTAATTACCCCTCCAATAGGACTTAATGTACATGTATTAAAAACAATAGTTAAAGATAATATACATTTGACAACTATATTTAAAGGAGTAATACCTTTTGTAACAATGGATATAATTAGAATAATTATTTTATTATTTATACCAGCAATTACATTATTTCTTCCTAATAGTATAATACCTTAGTTTAAATAATAGCTTTGTTTATAATTAATAATCCTATTATCATTAAGACATATAAAAATATTTTTCTGAAAAGATCTTCATTAAATAAAAATTGTAAGTTTCTTCCTACGTACATTCCTATAAATGAGGGTATAACAGCATAACTGGAGTATAAAAATAGATCTAATGTCCATAATTTATTTCCTGTTAAAGCAATACCAAGAAATAAACTAGCCGAAATCAAAACTAAAGCTATAGTTTGTAAAAACTCATTTTTATTCATTTTTAGTGAGTATATATAAAACGCTAATGGAAAAATAAAAGTTCCTGTAGACCCTCCAAAAAACCCTCCTAAAGCTCCAGCAAATACCCCTAATATTTTTTCGTATTTTACAGGGATAGTTATTTTATTTCTATGTATAAGACTTATCAATGAGTAAAGAGATAATATTATACCTAAAAGTAATGTAAAAATATCACTATAATTAACTAGAACTCTCGCTCCTATTAAAGAAAATATAAATAAAAATATTAATAATGGCCAAATTCTTATAATAATATTCCCTACTTTATATTTACCAAACACTTGCCAAAAATTTGTAAATAGACCAGGCATTACAACTAAAGCTATTGCTAATTTTATACCCATAAACATAGTTAAAAATGCTAGAGAGATTGCAGGTAATCCAATACCAGAAATACCTTTTACAAAACCAGAAAGTAAAAAAATTACTGAAATTAATAATATATGATCTCTATCAAACATTATATTTTTCTAAAAAAATATTACACATTTTATCTTTTACCATTTACCATATTTATATGAGTAAAAATATGGTAACACATTTGGGAGGTTGTCACTGTAAACAAATACAGTTTGAGGTATTAGGTGAAGAAAACATTCAAATTTTAAATTGTACTTGTTCTATCTGTTCTATAGTCAACTATAAACATTATATTGTAGATAAATCTAAGTTTAAATTAATTAAAGGTAAAGATTTACTGTCTAATTATACTTTTAATACCAAAACAGCAAAACATATATTTTGTAAAATATGCGGTATTAAATCATTTTATATTCCAAGGTCTCACCCTGACTCAATAAGTGTAAATCTTAATTGTATATATTCTAATACTGTAAAAAAAATAAAGATAATAAAGTTTGATGGAAAAAATTGGAAAAAAAATATAAATAAAATTAAATAATTTAGGAGTATTTGTTATGAAAAAAATTAATAAATTTAATAGAAGAAAGATTCTTTTAGGTGCATCAGCTTTAACCACAGCAGGCTTATTAATTTCATGTAAAGAAAATATAAAAGGAGGAACGCCATCAAATCCTGAAAGTGCATCTTCTATTTCTAAAAATATAATGCAACTAAGGATGGCAACTACATGGCCTAAAAATTTTCCTGGCGTTGGTACAACTGCTGAAAAAGTTGCAGAAGCTATAACAAAAGCTTCGGATGGTAGATTAGAAATCAAAGTTTATGGATCAGGAGAAATGGTTCCAGCATATGAAGTCTTTGATGCTGTACGCCAAGGAACCGTAGAAATGGGGCATGGCTGGCCTGGATATTGGATATCTAAAAACCCTGGTTTAGCTTACTTTGGTGGCATTCCTGGAGGTTTAAGTCCATCTGAACAAAGTGCCTGGATAATGCATGGAGGAGGACAAAAACTTTGGGAAGAACTACTAGAACCATATGGTATTCAACCTTTTCAAGCAGGTATTGTACAATCAGAAATGTTTGGCTGGTATAAAAAAACTCTAAATTCTTTAGAAGACCTTCAAGGCCTAAAAATTAGAATGGCTGGACTTCCTAATGAAATTCTTAACAGAATGGGGGCTACTGCAGTTAATATTCCAGGTGGAGAGGTCATGAGTTCATTTCAATCAGGAGTAGTAGACGCTGTTGAGTGGGGAGGACCTTGGATGGATTTAGCTTTTGGTTTTCCAAAAATTGCAAAGATTTGCTATGGGCCTGGAATACATAGTCCTGGATCAATGAATGAAATGCTAATTAATAAGCAACTATTTAATAATTTGCCAAATGATTTAAAAGAAATTATCAGAATTTCAGCTAATAATGTAAATAATGACTCTTATAATGAATATATAAACCGTAATGCTATTAGCTATCAAATCATAGTTAAAGAACATGATGTAAAGTTTAAAATACTTCCATTAGATATTATGAAAGAGTTTTTAAAAGTTGCTAAAGAAGTAGTTCAAGATAATGCTGAGAAAGACCCTGCAGCAATGAAAATACATTTGAATTATCAAGATTTCTTAAAAAAAGCTATAGATATTACAAAATACCAAGAATTAGGATACTTAAATGCAAGAGAAATGGCTAACAATGGATAAAAATTCAAAAGAAGAAACTATTATTAAACCTTATTCATCTACAAACTTTGAGGCATGAATAAAGCTTTCTTCATTTTGTTGTTGAATAACACTCACAAAAAATACAATTGCTATATTTACTAATACACCAATTAAACCCGGATGAAGATCATAAGGGCTAAAACTAGCTATATATTGGAAATAAATAGTAACTACAACTCCTGCAATTAAGCCGATTATTACTCCTAATGTTGAAGCTTTCTTCCAAAATAGGCCTGAATAAACTCCAGGAGCAAGTTGTACAATTGCTCCATATGCACCTAAAAGCAAAGCTATTAAGCCATCACTTCCATAAATTGCTATACAATAAGCGATAGCTCCAACTCCAATTACAGCAAGACGCATGATCCAAAGCTCTTGATTTTCTTTTAAAGAAGGAAAAATAACTTTACAAATATCCCTTCCAAAAGACACAGAAGCTCCATGAGTAATCGCATCTGAGGAAGACATTGCTGCAGCGAGTGCTCCAGCTCCCACTATACCATATAATATTCCAGATTCTGTTAAATGATGCGTAATCAAATAAGGTAATACCTCTCCAGGCCTACCTAATGCATCATCTGGCACCACACCAATTGCAGAGAAACCTATAAAAAGTACAGGCAATAAAAATACAGCAAATATTGGATACACTAAAACTGTAAGTTTTATTCTACGAGAAGTGGTAGTATACGATTTAGTAAATAAATGGGGCCACATAACGAAGCCAAGCATAGAAACTACTATATTACTACTATAACGGGCAGCACTAATTTTTGAGCCTTCATTTCCAATAGTAAGAAAATCGGGATCATTTTCAATAATTTTACTAAACATATTTCCTAGTGAACCATGTAAAGATTCTACAAAATATATACCTAATATCCAGGCTACTATAAGCATTAATATTGCTTGAAAAACATCACTCCAAGCAGCACCTCTTACGCCACTAGTTGCAACATATATGACTACTATTCCTAGTGCGAGCAATGCTCCAAAATTATAAGAAATATTATCAAATGTTAACACATTAAATATGTATCCCATTCCCTTTATTTGCAAAGTTAAATAAGGAATAAAAGCTAAAAGTGAAACAACACCAATTATAATTATTAAAAATTTTGATTTAAAACGGTCACCTAAAAAATCACCCATCGTAATATAATTAGATCTTTTTCCTAACCGTGCCATTTTTGGTCCTATAATATACCATGGCAATAAACCTAGAGTACAGTAAGCTAATATATATAAAGATGCCGCACCTTTAGAATATGCCCACCCAGGCCCACCTAAAAAGGCGAATGCAGAAAATATAGTCCCTCCCATAAGAAACCACATTACAAATAAGCCAAAGCCCCTATCACCAACAGCATATTCAGAAATTGAAAAGAACGATCTACCTCTTCCTGCAGAAAGGCCAATAGCAAAAGCAATTATCAAATATAAAGACATTGCTATAAGTGCAATTTGCCAAGCTACCATATTATTCCTCTATATCTTTATCTATATCTTTATCTATAGTTACGAAAACTATTAAACCTAAAAATTCTATCATTATCCAAAATAAAACCCATACCATTATAAATGGCATTCCAAAAATAAGTGGCTCTGCATAATTGGCTAAAGAAAATACTGGGAATATTAACATACTCAGTATAAATAACGTAAAAATTACGTATAATACCTTAATATTAATTTTAGAAATTAAATTCAAAAATTTTCCCCATCTGTATCAATATCAAAAATATCATATTTTAAATAGTTTGTAATGTTATATTTAACTTTTAAAAATTAACATATAATTTATAATAATAAACTTAACATAAGGAATGTGAATGAAGTTTAATTGGAAAAATTTATCTTTAAATGATCTAGAACAAAACTTTAATCCCAGAGAAGCTGTTTCTAATTTTTCAGATTATATTGAAGAATATAAAATTTTAGCAAAAAAACATAGAGAAGAGCTGCCTTGTATACTAGATGTAAATTATGGAGACACTCCTCTTCAAACACTTGATATATTTGGAAAAAATAAACTTAAAAATGCCAATGTACATATTTTTATTCATGGAGGATATTGGAGAGCACTTGATAAATCTGATCATAGTCAATTGGCAAAACCTTTTGTAGAAAATGATATATTATATTTTTCAATCAACCACGATTTATGTCCAAAAGTTACTCTCAGTGAAATTGTTAAACAAGTTACCTCTGCAATAGTCTGGATTTATAATAATTGTTCTAAATATGGTGGTAATAACAGCAAAATAACTATCTCTGGCCATTCGGCAGGAGCGCATCTATGTGCTATGATATTAGAAAATAAATGGGAAGACTATGATGTGCCTAAAAACATTATTAAGGGAGCAGCTTTAATAAGCGGAATATATGAACCCGAATTAGTTTTAAACCTTTCAGTAAATAAGGAAATTAATTTAACTAAGCAAGAAGCTATTAATAATTCACCAAAATATCCTAAAGAAAATATTCCTATTATCTTAACTTGTGTAGGAAAAAAAGAGCCTGAAGGCTGGATAGAACAAACAAAGTTATATACTAAAAATATTATAAATAAATGTGATTACTTAGACTTTTCAATTTTAGAAAATGAAAATCATTTCTCAATGATGATTTCATTTTCAAATTCTGAAAATAAATTTGTAAAAAAAATGATTAATATGGCAAAAATAATATATTAAGATATAAATTATTTAATATAGATATAACAAATAAGTTAAGGAATGAAATGCAATCCCTTTTAATATTAATTGATAGCTTAGTTACTTTAATCGTGTGGACTTTAATATTGCAAGTAATCATGAGTTGGTTAATTGCGTTTAATGTTGTTAATACGCATAATAGATTAATTTGGCAGATTAATTATGCATTACATAAATTAACAAACCCTTTACTTTCGCCAATACAACAAATACTTCCTAATTTAGGTGGAATAGATATTTCACCTATAATACTCATAATAGTTTTGCATTTTGCTAGAAATTTTTTATTTGAACTATTTTTAGGAAGTCCCTATTAAGTAAACTATTTCACTTTTTTTCTCTGTTGCAATCTTAAAGCATTTAATTTTATAAAGCCGCCAGCATCTCTTTGATCGTAATCTTTACCTTCTTCAAAAGTAACTATACCTTCATTATAAATACTTTTAGGAGAACGTCTTCCTACTAGACTACAACTTCCTTTAAAGAGTTTTACTTTAACTTCTCCAGAAACATTTTTTTGACTTTCGTCTATTAATGACTGCAACATTTCTCTTTCTGGAGAAAACCATAATCCATTATAAATTAAAGATGCATATTTGGGCATAAGTTCATCTCTCAATAACATAGCAGGTCCGTCTAGAATTAATTGCTCTATTCCTCTATGAGCTATATACAATATAGTTCCTCCAGGGGTTTCATAAACTCCTCTCGATTTCATCCCTACAAACCTATTTTCTACGATATCAACTCTTCCCACTCCGTGCCTACCAGCTTTAATATTTAAATCTTCTAGTAAAGCTGAAGGACTTAACACTTTTCCATTAACTGCTATAGGCGTCCCTTCCATAAATTCTATAATTACTTCTTCCTCATCGTCTGGAGCATTTAATGGTGATACAGTTCTTGTAAACATATCTTCACTCGCTGAAACCCAAGGGTCTTCAAGAGCTTTACCCTCATAAGAAATATGCAATAAATTTGCATCAGTTGAATATGGAGGCTCTCCTCTTTTATCTTTTGGTACTGATATATTTCTTTTTTCTGCCCATTCTATCAATTTAGTTCTAGAATCTAAATCCCATTCTCTCCAAGGAGCAATAATATTTATATCTGGGTTTAAGCCAAGATAACCTAATTCAAAACGAACTTGATCATTACCTTTTCCTGTTGCCCCATGAGAGACAGAATCTGAACCTGTCTCTTGTGCAATTTCTATTTGTCTTTTTGCTATTAGCGGACGAGCTATTGCAGTACCTAACATATAAGTTCCTTCATATATAGTACTCGCCTTAAACATAGGAAAAACATAATCTCTTACAAACTCTTCTTTTAAGTCTTCGATAAAAATTTCCTTAATACCCATTTCTTGGGCTCTTACTCTTGCTGGCTCAATTTCTTCACCCTGACCTATATCCGCAGTGAATGTTACTACTTCACAATCATATACCTCTTGTAACCATCTCAAAATAACAGAAGTATCTAAGCCACCAGAATATGCTAAAACTACTTTTTTAACTTTTGACATTTTTTTTCCAATAAATATTTAAATTCATGCAAATTTAATATTTGCAACTTTTTCCTTACTTAATCTCACACTATTACTTTTTAATTGACCACAAGCTGCTAATATATCTTGCCCTCTTGCATGACGAACAGTAGCAGTAATGCCTCCATTATAACAAACTTCATCAGCAAAATCTTTAATAGTTTTCTCAGAAGAACATTTATAAATACTTCCAGGCCACGGGTTAAATGGTATTAAATTAACCTTAGCATGAATTGGTTCCAGAAGTTTTACTAACTTTTTGGCATCTTGAATAGAATCGTTTACTCCGTCTAACATAACATATTCAAATGTAATTCTTCTTGAATTATTTACACCTGGATAAACCTCTAATACAGACAGTAATTCTTTAATAGGCCATTTTTTATTTATAGGTACTAATTCATTTCTTATATCGTCATTTACCGCATGAAGACTTATTGCTAAACTAACATCTAATTCATATTTAAGTTTTTTGATTATAGGAACAACACCTGAAGTAGATAAAGTAATTTTACGTCTAGAATAGCATAGGCCTTCATTATCCAATAAAATTTTTATTGCTCTTGTTACCTCATGATAATTATACAAAGGTTCACCCATACCCATAAATACAATATTAGTGATTTTTCTATTTTTTATATCCCAGTCTCCTAAGCTATCTTTAGCAGCAAGAATTTGGCCTATTATTTCATATGTAAACAAATTTCTTACTAAAGGCATCGTTCCGGTATGACAAAAAGAACAAGACAAAGTGCAGCCTACTTGCGATGATATACATAAAGTACCTCTATCCTTTTCAGGTATAAATACGGTTTCTATTTTTCTATCATCACTTAGCTTAAACAACCACTTTTGTGTGCCATCTTTAGATATCTGATGTTGATCAATATTTAATCTAATATTATCTATATCAGAGTGCAATTTATCTCTTAACTTTATTCCTATATCAGACATTTCGTTGAACGACTTTACACCATTAACGTATAACCATTTCCATATTTGCTTAGCTCTAAATTGTTTTTCTCCTAAATTCAAAATATATTTATTAAGCTCATCTTTTGTAAAAGAATTTATAGGAACATTTTTTATCATTATTGGCATTTTTTGTTCATAGCTTTATAAGCAGCAACAAACCCTTTTAGTGAATAAGTATCTTTTGTATTAGTGCCTCTTGATGAGATACCTCTAACTATCATTGTATTACCTAATTTCATATACTTTATTAAGGCAGCATCATCTTTTTCAGTTTGTGCCCAAGCAGTAGACTTATTAGTAAATAAAACAAATGAATGTTTATTATCTATTAAAACGTTCACCTCAGAATTATCTTTAAAAATATACCCTGCTACAAAATTAACAACACCTGTATCTTTAGAACCTTTATTTTTAACTACTTGTGCATACACATCACCTCTTTTAGAATATTTACCTTCTTCCTTTTTGGGAAGAGTCATCATTGTACATATCCCTTCCCCATCTTTCCAATATGTAGCCTGCCAGTCACCATATGTTCCTAAATCATTAGTTGCTTGCCCCCACACAGATGATTGGACTAAAAAGAGAAAAGTAAAAATAGTTATTAATAAATTGCACATATGTTATTTCTATTAAAATAAAAATTAATTAATTATAAAATAAGAATATATAATATTATGAAGCAAAAAGACAAATCGTTTAAGAAATTAATATTTTAGAATTAAAAAAGATTAATATATATTTACTTAAACAGATTTTAAATAAATTTTGAGGATATTTCTATGAAAAGAATGATTGTGAATAAATATGGTGGGCCAGAAAATTTATTTCTCGAAGAATGCTCTCCTCCTGATATCAAAGATCTATCAGTAAGAATTAAAGTAGAAAATATCGGAGTCAATTTTGCAGATACATTAGTTATTAAGGGTAGGTATCAAGAGAGACCTAGACCTCCATTTTCTCCAGGTTTGGAATTATCAGGAACTGTCATTGAGTTAGGTAAAGAAGTTAAAAATTTAAATATTAATGATAGAGTTATTGGTATAGCAAAATATGGAAGTTATTGTAACGAAATAGTCATGCCAGCTGAAAATGTATATAAGATTCCCGACAGCATGGATTTTATCACTGCTGCATCTTTTCCAGTTGCCTATGGAACAGCGTATGGGGCAATAGAATGGAAGGGCCAACTTAAAAATAATCAAACATGTTTAATACTCGGAGCGGCAGGAGGTGTTGGCTTAGCATGCGTTGAAATTGCGAAAGCATATGGGTCTAATGTAATAGCGGCCGCAGGCAGTGATGCAAAATGTGAAACATGTAAAATTCATGGGGCAATTAGTACTATAAATTATAATGATGGAGTTTTTAGACATAGTTTAAAAAAATTAGCACCAAATGGTGTTAACTTAGTAATTGATATGATAGGTGGAGAATTTGCGGAAGATGCAGTAAAAAACCTCAATTGGGAGGGAAAATTTGTAATAATTGGATTTGCAGGAGGTAAAATACCTAAAATTCCTGCAAATCGATTACTTCTACAAAGTGCTTCTGCAATTGGGCTTTATTGGGGGCAATACGCATTTATTAACCCAAAGCTTATAGGTGACTCTTTTAATAAATTGATGCAAATGTATAAAGACAAGCAATTGAAACCAAAAATCGGTAAAATATTTAAATTAGAAGATGCAACTGAGGCTTTAAATTATTTATTAAGTAGGTCTAATACTTGTAAAATTATTCTTAGCTGTAATTAGCCTAGAATGTATAAATTAAAAAATACTTGGAGTACATTTAGCCCAAATACGAAAGGTTTTATATTTATTCTGCTTGCTTCAGCTACCTTTCCTATTATGGGAACAATAATCAAATATTTGACTGCTGAACTCCACCCTTTCCAACTCGCTTTTTTTCGCTGTTTTTTTGGTTTATTTATTCTTTTTCCAATTATTTTGAAAGATAATTTATCTAAAATATTAAATACTGATAGATTAAAATTGCACGTTATAAGAGGATTATTAGGTGTAGGAGCAATCATGGCTGGCTTCACTGCTTTATCTATGATGCCTTTAGCAACTGCGGTAACCTTAGGCTATACTAGAATATTATTTTTAGTACCTTTAGCAATACTCTTTATTGGAGAAAAAATTAATTTTATAAGAATTGCTTTAATAATATTAGGTTTTTTAGGAGTAATATTAATAATAGATCCCAATAATGAAGCTGGTATTACTTATTATTCAGCTATTATTGCTTTAACTGGAGCATTTTTTGTAAGCTGCGTTAAATTAACTATTAAATCATTAACCTCGACCGAATCCACATTAACTATACAGCTATATTATGGAATAATTTCTTCAATTGCATTATTGATACCTTGTATAATTTTTTGGAGCTCAATAAGCCTCTTTAGTTTACTACTTATATTCGTAGCAGCTATATGTGGAACTATTGCACAGATGCTTACAATTTGGGGTTTAAAAAATAGCACCACTACAGTTGTAATGCCTGCAGATTATAGCAGACTTATTTTTGCTGGAATTTATGGTTTTATATTATTTAATGAAGTACCATATTTAAATGAAATAATTGGATCTATAATAATAATAGCAACAACTATGATAATTCTTTTATTAGATCAAATTAAAAAAAAATAATTTTATAATACTTTTATATTTAGAGCCAAACAGACTGACCCTAGACATAAAAAAACTATAATAGTTATAATTTTTCTTAATGGTAAATACCATTGAGGAAGTATATTATTCCTTACTGCTTTGACATCTATAAAAAATATAAGAAGAAATAATATCATCAGTAAAACAAATATTGTTAAATAATTTGCTATAAAACCCATTATCAAAAACCAACCTAAAAGTGCAGGAATAATTGATATTAAATAATACTTAAAAAATTTATCTTTCCTTAACATTGCAGCGCCCCAATGAACTGCTCCAATAAAAGATAAAATTATAATTGAATAGTTAATCAAATTAAATAAAGCCATCAATTTTAATTCATATGGACCCAACCAAATAACGAGAGATAATATTATAAATGGTAAAGTGCCACCTAGACCAAATATTAACGGCGCCATTGGTATTTTATATATATTAAGGAACGAAAAATATTTAAACATTATAAATTTTCCACTATAGGAATTTTGTAAATTCTCTATCCATCAATAAAGCTAAAGTAAAGTCTTTGTCGGATAAACCTGAAACATCATGCGTTGTAAGAACTACTTCAACCGTATTATATACATTTTTCCATTCAGGATGATGATTTAAGTTTTCGGCTTCTTCTGCAATATTTGCCATCCATAAAAAAGCATTTTTAAAATTGTTGAATTTGTATTTCTTAAAAATTACTTTCGTATCTTTATTAAGTTGCCAATCCTGTAAACTTTTTAATTTTTCTGTAATTTCTTTTTGACTTAACTTCATATTATAACTTTTTCATTACTATTATAGTTTTATTTTATACTAATAAATAAACAAAATTATATAAAAAGTTATATTAATTAGCTTGTAAAATATAGATTTTTTACAATATATAATATATATTACAATTAAAAATATAACTTAAAGCAAAAAATATTTTTTGTTTTTATAATAATTGGAGTTTTTAAATATGAAAATTGGTCATTTTAGTTCTAATCCTCAAACGCAAGCTAGGGCTGCTTCTTTAAGTTCAGAAGACGTAGGTTTACGAGCTTACATGCAAAAAATTTATGGCTACATGACTGTTGGCCTTGCTATTACGGGTTTAATCGCGTGGCTAGTTTCAGGAGCATCAATAGATCAAAACGGTCAATATACAGCTCTTGGACAAGCTTTATTTGCCTCTCCTTTAGGCTTTATATTTATGCTTGCGCCATTAGGTTTAGTTATGATGCTATCTATGAGAATTCAAAAAATGCAAGCTTCTACTGCTCAAACGATGTTTTGGGTTTTATCTGGCTGCTATGGAATATCATTGGCATCAATTTTTTTAGCTTATACTGGTGAGTCTGTTGCTCGTGTATTTTTTATTTCTTCATCTACCTTTTTAGCTGCTAGTATATATGGATATACTACAAAAAAATCTTTAGCTAATTTTGGTTCTTTTCTGATGATGGGCCTAATTGGTATTATAATTGCGATGGTAGTAAATATTTTTTTACAATCCACAATGATGCAATTTATGATTAGTGTGTTGGGAGTTTTAATATTTACTGGTTTAACAGCATATGACACACAAACTTTAAAAGAAATGTATGTAGAAGGAGAAAATGGAGAAACTCAAGTAAAAAAAGCAATTATGGGTGCTTTAAAACTATATCTTGATTTCTTAAATCTATTTATTATGCTTCTAATGCTTTTAGGCAATAGACGTTAAAAATTAATATATATATATAAAAATTTAAAGGCGTTAATTTAATTAATTAGCGCCTTTTTTTATAGATAAATAATTGAGAAAGAATAATATGTCTTATAAAGAAAATTATAAAAATTGGAAAGACGAACCAACTAAGTATTGGAAAGAAAAATCTGAAGATATTTATTGGTATAAAAAACCTAAAAAAGTATTGGACTCATCAGATTCTCCTTTCTGGAGCTGGTTTCCAGACGGAGTATTAAATACTTGTTATAATTGTTTAGATATTCATGTTGAAAATGGGAATGGCAATAGAAATGCTTTAATATATGATAGTCCAGTTACAAAAACTAAAATTACCTATACTTATAATGAACTTTTAAATAAAACGGAAAGAATAGCTGGAGCTCTTCAAAATCACGGAGTTACAAAGGGCGACAGAGTTTTAATTTACATGCCAATGATTCCAGAGGCAGTTGCGTCAATGCTTGCTTGTGCAAGAATAGGTGCAATTCATGTTGTAGTTTTTGGAGGATTTGCACCTAATGAACTAGCTACTAGAATTAATGATTCTAAACCTAAAATTATCATTGCAGGTTCATGTGGAATAGAGCCAGGCAAAATAATTGAATATAAACCCATGCTAGATAAAGCAATTGAAATTGCTAATTATAAAGTTAAAAAATGTTTTATCTTTCAAAGAGAAATTTGTGAAGCAAAACTAATTAGTGGAAGAGATTTTAATTTACAAGAGTTAATAGATAATTCTGATATTGCTAAACCTGTTCCACTTAAATCAACTGATCCTCTATACATATTGTATACTTCAGGTACGACAGGAGATCCGAAAGGCATGGTTAGAGATAATGGAGGTCATGCTGTTGCTTTAAAAAATAGTATTAGTATGGTCTATGGTTTAAAGCCAGGTGAAGTTTTTTGGGCAGCATCTGATATTGGATGGGTAGTTGGTCATTCGTATATAGTTTATGCACCTCTATTAAATGGATGTACTTCAATATTATATGAAGGTAAGCCGACAGGTACTCCAGATGCTGGGTCTTTTTGGAGAATTATAAGTGAATATAATGTTGCAGTAATGTTTACTGCTCCAACTGCTTTAAGAGCTATAAAAAGAGATGACCCAAATGGAGTGGAAATTAATAAATATAGTCTTAAAAATTTTAGAATGCAGTTTTTAGCAGGGGAAAGAGCAGACCCTACGACAATAGAATGGGCTTCAAAACATCTAAATGTTCCAGTAATAGATCATTGGTGGCAGACAGAAACAGGTTGGGCTATTGCGGGGAATTTTGCTGGCCTAGGTTTATTTGAAATTAAACCAGGTTCTACAGGTAAAGCTTCGCCAGGTTTTGATGTACAGTGCTTAGATGAAAATGGAAAAATTAAGCCAATTGGTGAAATAGGATCACTAGCTATTAAATTACCTTTACCTCCTAGTTGCAGCTCTACATTATGGCAAGATAAAGCTAGATATAAAAAAGCATATATGGAAGATTATCCTGGTTGGTATAGTAGTGCAGATGCAGGTTATATTGATAATGAAGGGTATATATGGGTTATGTCACGAACAGATGACATAATTAATTGTGCAGGCCACAGACTATCAACTGGAGCCATGGAAGAAGTTCTATCTAAACACGAATATATTGCAGAATGCGCTGTTGTAGGGATAGAAGATGAATTAAAAGGACAAATTCCTATGGGCTTTATAGTGATTAATGCTGGCACTCAAGAATCTAATGAGAAAATAATTCAAGAAACTATAAGTATGGTAAGAAATGAAATTGGCCCTGTTGCCTCTTTTAGAAAAGTTGTAGTATTAAAGAGACTTCCAAAAACTAGGTCAGGTAAAATATTAAGAAGTACAATAGCTTCGATAGTAGACAATAAACCTTATAAAATTCCTGCAACTATTGATGACGCGTCTATTCTTGATGAAATTAAAGAAATAATTAAATAATAATATGCAAGAAAATATAAGGTCTTATGGGCTCATAGTTAGAAAAAAAAAAATATTAGTTTGTAATGAAAAAATAAATAATTTTAATGCAACTAAGTTTCCTGGAGGAGGAGTCGAAAAAAATGAAACTCCTGAAGACGCACTAATAAGAGAAATAAAGGAAGAATTAAGTTTAGAATGTTCTATAAAATTACGACTTTATTCTCCAGGCACGTTATTATCTCCATGGAATAATAAGCTATATACTCCTATATATTTTTATATAGAAACAAAGGGTAATATTCTTATTCCAAAAAATGAAAATATTACTATAGATTTCTTAACTTCCGAAGAAATATTTAATAAGGATAATGTCGCACAGCCTGAAAAAAAAGCTTTAGAAAATTTAATAAAATTAGGTAAGTTATAAGAATTATACAGAAGCTTTCTTAATAAAATTTCTAAAAATAATTAAAAATAAAAATAAAATTAAACCACCAAATATATAAGGACTATTTTTTCCATAAAACTCAAATAAGATTCCTGCCATAGCTGGTCCAATTATCCTGGCAAGAGATGAAATTGACTGATTTACTCCTAAAACCCAACCTCTTCTATCTTCAGAAACAATATTTATTACTAATGTAGAAATTGTTGGCATAAAAAGACCTAAACCAAATGCTATTAATGCCATAGATAAATAAGCATGATAATATAAATAAGACAACGCTATACAAAGCATTCCAGAAGCAATCAATATCATTCCTGAAATACATAAAAATGATTCACCAAATCGCTTAACCAATGGCGCTATTAAAAAACCTTGAACTAAAACTCCACATATTCCAGAAAATGCAAAAATAAATCCATTTTGTTCTGCTCCCCAATTAAAAGTTCTTTCTGACCAAAGAGAAAATGTGGACTCCATAGATGCAAAAACAACAGTTACTGCAAATGATATTAAAATCAATTGTCTTAAATTAGGTGTTTTAATTGCTTCTATTAGACTTAATATACGTCTATTTTTGTTATTATTTTTAGAAGGTTTAGTATCTTTCAATATCAACAAAGATAAAGTTAAAGCTATAAATGATAATGATGCAGCAATAAGTGGAGGCAAAATAACATTTGGGTTCTTTGGATCTGAGCCAGCCAATATTCCTCCTATAGCAGGCCCAAGAATAAAACCTATACCGAATGCTGCACCAAATAGCCCCATTGCCTTAGCTCTATTATTTTTATCTGTAATATCAGCTATATAAGCTTGGGCTGTTGAAATATTTCCTGCCATAAAGCCTGCTAAGGCCCTAGCAAAAAATAATCCATACAATGTTTGTGAATAAGCCAATAAAATATAAGCAATAATTGATCCTGACAAGGTAATCCATATAATTATTCTTCTACCATATTTATCACTTAAATACCCCCAAATTGGTGCTGCCATAAACTGAAAAAAAGAAAAAGTCACCATTAACATAGTAACTTTTTGAGGAGAAGCCCCATAAGTTTCTGCATAAAAAGGAAGCAATGGAATAATTATACCAAAACCTATCAGATCTATAACAACTACTAATAATAGAGGTACCAATTAATTATCTCAATTAATAGTTAATATCATTTGAAAAACCTACCATACTGAATAAATTTTTCTTTTCTGTAAAATAATAATTTATCTTGTGAATAATTTTTTATTTCATCTAATGATTTTTTTATAGCATCTTCTACATTTTTAATAGTTAAGGTATGATCCCTATGAGCACCTCCAATTGGTTCATCTATAACTTCTTCTATAATTTTATTTTCTTTTAGAATTTTAGCTGTAATACCTAATGAATCTGCAGCTTGTTCTGCTTTATTATTATCTCTCCATAAAATTGAGGCACATCCTTCAGGAGAAATTACAGAGTAAATAGCATTTTGAAGCATTAACACTTTATTAGCTGATGCTAATGCAATAGCCCCTCCAGACCCTCCTTCTCCAATAATAATACTTATAATTGGAACTTTTATTTCTAATGATGTTTGAATACAAGAAGCTATTGCTTCAGCCTGCCCTCTTTCTTCTGCACCAACTCCAGGATATGCTCCTGCCGTATCTACAAAAGTAATTATAGGAATATTAAACTTATCTGCAAGCTTCATTAAACGGTTTGCTTTTCTATATCCTTCTGGTCTTGCCATTCCAAAATTGTGCTTTAAGCGTGATTCAGTATCAGAACCCTTCTCTTGTCCAATTACTAATACAGTTTCATTATGAAAATAACCTAATCCACTAATTATTGCTTTGTCATCTGAATAGCTTCTATCACCAGACAGAACCTGAAAGTCCTTAATTAGAGCATTTATATAATGACTTGCATGTGGCCTATTAGTATGTCGAGCCACTTGAGTTATTTGCCAAGGAGTTAATTTTGCATAAGTTTTTTTAAGAAAACTATTTACATCTCTTTGCATTGAAAAAACTTCTTTATTTTTATTATCTAAAAGCGATAAATCTCTAATTTTAGCTTCAAGTTCTATAATAGGTTGCTCAAAATCCAAAAAATGCATAATTACTCCTCTTATGGTTAACTAATACTAATTAAATATAATTTTGTAAAAGTAATTTTTATATATAATTTTTAAATAATAATTCATCCATTTTCCATAGGATGAGAACTTAGAGCTAATTTTTTTTTATCATCTACAATATGTGTATATATTTGAACAGTAGAAATATCTGCATGACCAAGCATTTCTTGTAATACTCTAAGGTCTGCTCCTCCTGACAACATATGAGTAGCAAATGTATGCCTTAAAATATGAGGAGAAATACTTAAATGTGCTACACTTGTTTTAGCAACAACATTTTTTAATAACTGTGCAAATCTTCTTGAAGTTAAATAACCCTTAATGCCAGATGAAGGAAATAAATACTCAGAACTTTGTCCTTTAGCTAAATATAATGACCTCACCTCTAAATAGTTTTTTATAGCACCACAGGCATTTTCTCCAAATGGAACTATCCTCTCTCTACCACCTTTTCCTATAATAAATATAGAATTATTATTAAAATTAATAGCATTCAACGGCATACTAACTAACTCCTCAACCCTCAAACCAGTTGAGTACATAATTTCTACTAAAGCCAAAAGTCTAATATTATTTGGAGTAAGTTCTCTTTTTATATATTCAATAATTTCTTCTATCTGTTTTATTGATAATACTATTGGAATATTATTTATTTTTTTAGGTGCTTCTATGCTTTTTGTTGGGTCTAGCTTAATAATACCTTCAACATGAAGAAATTTATAAAATTCCTTTATAGAGGATAATTTTCTTAAGTAGCTATTTCTATTTATATTATTATCAGAAAGAGATATTAACCAATCTGAAATATGTTTTGTCTCAACACTTGATATAGGAGAATTATAATTAATATTAATAAATTTAATAAATGACTTAATATCTGACTTATAGGCTCTGAGAGTATTTCTTGAAGAAAGCTTCTCTGATAAAAGCATTTCTTCAAATAATAATAATAAATCTAAACCATCTTCCATATAATTAATTTACATACAAAATTGCTGCTTCAATTGCTATTTTTCTAGCATCAGATTCAAGTCCTACCTGTCTTAAGGCTCTAATTACAGCATTTAGGGTTACTAATCCAGATTTTGAAGGTCCCTCAGAACCTAACATAATTAGACTAATACTTACGACTTCTGCAATTCGATTATATCTAGCGGCATCATGCAGTTGATATCGTAAAGCAGTAGAAGGAATTTTTTCATTCACGTATAGATTATTAATACTAATTATATTTTTCCATACTCCTATTTTGGACTCAATACCCATTGCGCTTAATAAAACTAATAGCCTACTAGCTCTTTTTTCTTTATCAGCCCTAGTAAAATTATCTGATAATCCAGACCATACATCTGTAGCTTGTTCTCTATTAAATGGACTAGGTAAAGGCTCACCAGATATAGCAATTAATGGAAGTAACCTCAACAAACTGCCTGAAGATTCGTAATCTAAGTCGATTGTTTTTCCTAATACGGATATCCATTCAGATGCTAATTGATAATTCCCTCCGGCTATTGCTGCCCTGGCAGCAGAAGAAGCAAACCATATGAGATCAGGTCTAGGTTTTATCGTCAATAGAATAGGCATAGATACTCCAGCATATACTTGAAAAATTAAATCTTTATCTGCACTATCTAATAAAAGCCTAAGAAACCTTGCTCGTTCAATAAGAGAAGTATTTAAGGCTGCTGCTTGAAGAAGCAACGTTCTAGCCTTATATCCTTCCATAGAATGACTTTCGGATGCAGCCCTAGAAAATATTTCTTCATCAAATTTATATTGTGAAGCTAAATCTCCTAGATATTTACTATTTAAAGATCCAGCTAAAACTGCTTTTTCCGCAACTTGCATTCTTATGTCCCATGGTAAATTAATATTTTGGGCTACGACACTTAAACCGGCAGGATCTAAACTTAATCTATGTTTATCTAGTTGTTTACCAGGTAGTACAGCTATAAGAATTTTAAAATAAATACTATTCTGATCAAATTCTATCTCATTACTTTCATCAGCTAACGTATAAATTAATTCTGAAAAATTATCTTCACTATCTAATTCTGCTAGAAGTAATTCTAAACTTAATAAGGCAGCATCTCTCTTACCTAAAATTAACTGACAAACTATAAGCGCTTTCCTCCAATAAGTTTCATTTGTCCTCTGAGATAAAGCTATTACCTCGTTACATACTTGATCTGTCTCGCCAGATAATAGTCGAGCATAAATTGCATCTTTTGCTAATTCTCCAACCATATTCTCTATAGGTACAGATTTACTTAAATCTAATAATTCATTTTTTGCTCCTAAACTGGCTAATTTATTAAATCTTAGTGACAAATATTTTGCATCTAGTTCAATAATTTCTAAAGGTTGACCATTAGGGCTTAATGCTTTTAATCCATCTTCTTTCTTTGCAATAGGCTGATAAGCTTCACTAATAAGTAATCTTTTCGCTAAATCTCTCATAGCAGGAGATGGCGCATCCACTGGCAAAGCCTCTAATAAAATTTTAGCAAATGAAGAATCTGTTCCCTTCCACATATTCCATCCTAATCCACCTTCTTCTAGAGACAGGTTTCCTATCCAACTAGGATTATCATTTGGCAGGTCGTCAATAATAATTTCATTGGTTATATCATTCTGTATAGTAACTTTTTCTATAATCTCATCTTCATTTATTTCTGGTACTATATTTTGTGGAGATACTTCAACATTACCTATATCTTCTTGAGCAAAAAGATTAAATGAAAAAAAATAAAAAAATAATAATATATATATTGATTTAAATATATATTTATAGCTTATCATTTTTTATTTCCTTCTCTATAGTATAAGGAGATACAGGTACTCCTTTATACATAATTATAAAAACACTGGTTAAAATTGCCAAAAACAATATTAACAGAAAAATTCTTAAGAACTTACCCATATAAATTATTTTCCTTTATATTAATTCTAATATACATTTATATTATATTCATATTGTTAAGATTAAATTAAAAACTGCTTAATATCTACAATATATTTATTAGTCTAACCTTAAAGATAATGAATGCAAGGACGACATAAGTACTATGAATAAAATAGTCAATAAAAATTTAAGTGAAGTAATTAATTATATAAATTTTAACCATAAGAATAAACCAATAATTTTAGTAGGAATGATGGGAGCAGGAAAAAGTGCAATTGGAAAAATTCTAGCTAAGAGTCTCAAAAGATTATTTTATGATATAGACCAAAATATTGAAGATCGTTACAATATGAAAATATATGAAATATTTGATAGATACGGAGAAGAAAAATTTAGAGATATAGAGTATGAAGAAATAAAAAATATTAATAGTAATGCTAATAATGTTATTGCTACAGGAGGAGGAGCTTTTACCTTTGAGAGAAACTACAGTATACTTAACGATATAGGATTAACTATATGGTTAAATACAAATAAAAATAATATAATTGAGAGATTAAAAAAAAATTTAAATAATAGACCATTATTAAAAGATATAGACATTGAAACTTATGTTGAAAGCTTATTATTAAAAAGAAATCCATTTTATTCAAAAGCAAAATTAACTATTATTTCAAAAAATTATTCAAAAAATGAAATGAGAAATAAAATATTATTAGAAATAGAAAAATATTTGGTGAAAAACAGTAATGTCAAAAATAATTAAAGTTAATATAAAAGACAATCCCTATAATATATATATTGGCACAGAAATTTTAAATAATATAGATAAATTTCATAAAGAATATTTTAATCATAGATCAAAAATAGTGATCTATGATAAAATACTAAAAAATTCAGTTTATTTCAAAAAGCTAATAGAAAAGCTAGGAAAAAATATAAACATTATTTCTATTGACTCCGGAGAAAAAAGTAAATCTCAAAAAAGTTTATATAAATTATATAACAGTCTTTTTTCTAATAATGTTGATAGAAATTCAGTTATTTATGCTTTTGGTGGAGGAGTAATAGGAGATTTAGCAGGCTTCGCTGCAGCTACTTATATGAGAGGTATAGATTATGTACAAGTTCCTACCACTCTTTTATCACAGATAGACTCTTCAGTTGGAGGAAAAACTGCCATCAATAGTTCTTTTGGTAAAAATTTAATAGGAGCATTTTATCAACCTAAATTAGTTTTAATCGATATTAATACTTTAGATAGTCTACCCAAAACTCAAATGATATCTGGATATGCAGAAATGATTAAATATGGATTAATAAATAATAAAAAGTTTTTTTCATGGTTAGAAATAAACGGAAAAAACATTATAAAAAAAAATAAGAAAGACCTTGAGAAAGCTATCTATATATGTTGCAAATCAAAAGCCGATATAGTTAAAAAAGATGAAAAAGAAAAAGGACAAAGAGCGTTATTAAATCTTGGTCATACTTTTGGTCATGCATTTGAAAGATTAGCAAATTTTAGAAGTTTTTCTCATGGAGAAGCTGTATCAGTGGGAATGATTTTAGCTTTTAAATTTTCTTATGAGTCCAATTTATGTAAAAAAGATGATTTAAATAAAGTGCATAATCATTTTAATGCAATAAAATTACCGAGTAAAATAAGTCATTTGTTTAAAGATAGCGTTAAAGCAGAAGATATTATAAACTCTATGAAATTAGATAAAAAAACTATTAATAGCGAAATAAAACTTATTTTAGTAAAAGGTATAGGTGACGCATTTATCAGTGCTAAAATTAATGAAAAAAAACTTAATGTATTTTTAAAAAATAATGGTTTCTCGTAAAAAGTGAATTTTTATATATTTAATAAAGAATGGTTTAAATAATAAATGATAATAGAAATTATAGGAATATTTTTTCTGCTTTTTCTCTCAGCTTTCTTTTCTTCTTCTGAAACAGCAATTACTAGAATATCGGATGTGAAGATATACCAATGGGGTGAAAATAAAAATAAAAAATATAAAAAAGCAAAAGAATTAATGAAATCTAGAGAAAGAATAATTGGCATACTTCTATTAGGTAATAATATAGTTAATATTTTAGCTTCAGCTCTAGCCACTAGTATTTTAATAGGTATATTCGGTGATAAAGGTATAATCTATGCAACTTTAATTATGACTGCGCTTATATTTGTTTTTTCTGAAGTTCTCCCAAAAACCTATGCAATCAGAGAACCAGAAAAATTAGTATTATACGCTTCACCTATAATAAAAATTTTTACTATAATTTTGTCACCAATAAATTATATCGTACAAAATTTAGTTAGCTCAATACTAAATATTGCTAATAAAGAAACCAAAAATAATGACTGGAAGCAAAATTTAAGAGGAGCTATTTTACTAGCAAATAATAAAGGTGATGTTAGAAAAAGAGATAGAATTATGTTAGAGAGCATTTTGGATTTACATGAAGTGAAAGTAAGCGAAATAATGACTCATAGAAAAAATATTGAAGGGATTAATATTAATGAGAATATAGATGTTATTATAAACTTAGCTTTAAAAAGCAGATTTACTCGACTTCCTTTATGGAGAGAAAATGCTGATAATATTATAGGGACTTTTCATATAAAAGATCTACTGAGAGCGAAAAATAATAATAATTTAGTAGAAATAAATAAAATTATGCAAAGCCCTCAATTTATTTCTGAAAATACGTCTCTATCAGAACAATTAAATAACTTTAAAAAAGAGACCATTCAAATGGCATTTGTAATCGATGAGTATGGAGACCTACAAGGATTAATTACTCTAGAAGATATACTTGAAGAAATAGTAGGTGAAATATTTGATGAATTTGATAAACAAATTACAGGACCTCAAATATTACAGGATAAAAGTGTTATAGTTGATGGAGCAATGACTATAAGAGATTTAAATAAATTAATGGATTGGAAACTAGAAGACGAAGAAGCATCTACAATAGCAGGACTTGTTATTGATGTTGCACAAAAATTACCTTCTATTAATGAAACTATTAAAATAGATAATTTTAATTTTACCATTCTTGAAAGACAAAGAACAAGAATAACAAAAATAAACATAAAACCATTAAATATAGATTGATATACAAAAAATGATTGATATTTTTTTTCAATTATTTCCTATTATAATTCCTATTATTCTTATAACTTTTATAGGATATGCATGGAATAGAATAGGTAATAATCTTAATCAAAAAGAAATAACAAATATAATTACTTGGATTGGAGCACCTTGTTTAATTTTTAATACTCTTATTCAGCTAGAGTCTTCTATTGTTATATTAAAAGATATGATGATTGCAGCTATTTTAATAATTATATCAATGTTTTTTTTATCATACATAACACTCAAAATTATTGGATTACCTATCAGGACTTTTATTAACCCTATGAGTTTTTCTAATAGTGGTAATTTAGGCATGACTCTAGCATTATTAGCCTATGGATCTATTGGTTTAGAATTAGCAGTCATAGTTTTTATGATAACATCTATGTTACATTTTACACTTGGAATTTCTATTTGGTCAGGAAAATGGTCTTTTAAGTTCTTATTAAAAACTCCGGTAATTTATGCTGTAATTTTTGGATTAAGTTTTAATTTTTTAAATATTGAGTTGCCAAAAACTATTACTAATACAACTTCTATACTTGCGGGCATAACTATTCCTTTACTGCTTTTTACTATGGGAATTTCTCTTAATAAAATATCTTATAAGCTAGATTATAAAATCATATTTTTAGTAATTTTAAGAATTTTAATTGCTTTTATTGTAGCTTATTTAGTTACCTTTTTATTAAATATTGGTGGCATAGCAAAAAATATAATATTACTACAGGCAGTATTACCGGCTCCAATATTTACCTATTTATTTGCCTCACAATTTAATGTACAACCAGAAAAAGTATCAAATTATCTAATGACTTCAACTATAATTTCAATATTTTCTATAACCATATTCTTAACTTTAACTTTATAAAAATAATGAGTAAATCAATGAGTAAAAATAAAACAGTGAAAAGAAAAAAAATTCATAATAGAAATGTAAAATGTGAGGGTTTTTTAAGAGAAGACGGGCTTTGGGATATAGAAGGGCATCTTACAGACACTAAAACTTATAGTTTTAAGAGTGATAGCCGAGGAGAAGTTACGACCGGTACGCCAATTCATGATATGACTATCAGGCTTACTTTAAATGATGATTTAGTTATTATGGATGTTAATACTATTATGAAAAGTCACCCCTATAGTATATGCCCTGAAATTACTCCAAATTTCAAAAAATTGACTGGATTAACTATAGGAAAAGGCTTTAGAAAAAATGTTTATGAAAAAGTTGGAGGTACAAAAGGCTGTACACATTTGGTAGAACTTTTATTTCCTATAGCTACAACTGCATTTCAAACTATTTACTCCTACAAAATGAATAAAAATAATAATAAAAAATACTCTGCTGATAAGCCTAGCCTAATAAATTCATGTCATAGTTGGAGTGAAAGCAATGAAGTAATAAAAAAATATTTTCCTAATTTTTATATAGAAAAATGAATAATTAATTATTACTAAGCTTCAAAGATAAAGCATGTAAGCCATTGTCAAATTCTTCTTTAAGAAGGCTATAAACCATTCTCTCTCTTTCTAACCTATTCTTACCAGTAAAAACTTTACTAATAATAGTAACATTATAATGGCTTTCTCCAGAATTTGGGGCTTGAAAGTGACCTTTATGACTATTACTATCATCTACTACATCAAGATAAGTAGGACTTAAATTATCATTAATTAATTTTTCTATTCTAATTTTTCTATTACTATTTATCATAAATAATACCTTTCAAGAAAGTAATAATTATAATATAAATACTACAAAATGAAACGCACGGTAAATAAATAAAAGCTATATGAAGAATAAATCAGAAAATCTTAAATTAATAAAATATTGCGAATGGAAAGATTGTGATAATAAAGGTGTCTATAGAGCTCCTAAAAATAGAGAAAATTTAAGAGAATTTAGGTGGTTTTGTTTAGATCATATAAGAGAATATAATAAAAAATGGAATTATTTTTCAGGACTGTCACAAAAAGAAATAGAAAAAGAACTTAAGGCAGATTTTACATGGCACTTGCCTACTTGGCCTATGAATGAAAGTATTAAATATAATATTGAAGATGATTTAGATATATTAAAAACAAATAGCAATAAAAAAAATAAAAAGACTAAGATTAAAAACAATAAAATTACTAATGCATTTAAAAAATTAAATCTAACATTAGATTCTTCCTTGCAAGATATAAAAAGACAATATAAAGTTTTGGTCAAGAAATACCATCCAGATACTAATAATAATAATAATAAATCTAATAATAAATTAATTGAAATAAATGAAGCATACAAAACTATTATAGATAATTACTAAATCAAACCAGGAATTTAAAAATATGAATAAAATTATAGATAAAAACAGTATACGTGATGAGCCAGACACTATAATAAATGCAAAAAAAATCTTTAATATTAGTAAAGATATTGATGTGCCATGTTATTCACAACCTGATCAATATGTTCCTGAAATAGATCCTAACTATCATTTTGATGAAGAAACTACATTAGCAATATTAGCAGGATTTAAATTTAATAGAAGAGTTTTAATTCAAGGCTTACATGGAACAGGAAAATCAACCCATATAGAACAAATAGCAGCTCGTCTAAATTGGAGATGTGTAAGAATAAATTTGGATAGCCATATAAGCAGAATAGACTTGATTGGAAAAGATGCGATTATTTTAAAAGATGGGAAGCAAATAACAACTTTTAATGAAGGAATATTACCTTGGGCTATTCAGTCCTCTACAGCTTTAGTATTTGATGAATATGATGCAGGCAGGCCTGATGTCATGTTTGTTATCCAAAGAATATTAGAGGCTGATGGTAAACTTACACTTTTAGATCAGAGTAAAGTTATTAGTCCGCATAAATATTTTAGATTATTTGGAACAGCAAATACTGTAGGCTTAGGAGATACAACTGGCTTATACCATGGAACTCAACAAATTAATCAAGGACAAATGGACCGCTGGAACGTAGTAACAGCACTTAATTATTTGTCAGAAGAAACTGAGTCTGAAATTGTAAATTCTAAAATTTCTAATTTAAATGAAAGCTTCTTAAATAAAGAAAATATTTATAATATGGTGAAATTAGCAAACTTAACGAGAAGCGGATTTAAAAATGGTGATTTATCAACTGTTATGTCACCTAGAACAGTAATATCTTGGGCTGAAAATAGTATAATATTTAAGGATATACCTTACGCATTTAAAGTCTCTTTTTTAAATAAATGTGATGAAACTGAAAGAGCTACTTTAAGTGAATATTTTCAAAGATGTTTTGGAGAACTCCTTCCAGAAGATTGGTTATCAGCAATAATTGAAAAGCAAATCATAGAACCTAATAATGACTAATAAAAGCCATAAAATTGAAGTTTTCAAAAAATCTATATCTTCAACTCTCAAAGCTATATCTAAAAAAAAAGATATCTACATTAATTTTGGAGCAGAGAAAGAAATTAGTAATGAAGTAGTTACTCTCCCAATACCAAGTATTAAGCTTGAAGACATAGAAAAAAAAGAAATTAGAGGCATAGCTGATAGTATTGCTCTAAAATTCAAATATCATGATAAAAAACTGCATGAAAAATTAAAGCCAAACTCCAAAATGATAAATAAAATTTTTGATTCTATTGAAGATGCTCGATATGAAGCAATTGGGATAAATGAATATTCAGGAATAAAAAATAATTTAGAAATCAATATGGAAAGTAAGTATAAAAACATTCAAATAAACAAAAATGATGTAGCAATTGAAGATGCTGCAAAACTAATTATCCAAGAAAAGTTAACAAATAAAAAATTATCCAAGGATTTACATAAAATTGTAGATGTATGGAAAAATGATATTGAATCCGCAATTAATAAAAATATAGAAGAATTACAATTAAATATGCATAAACAAAAAGATTTCTCAAATATCTCATTAAAATTAGCAGAACAATTACAGTCTATACAAGCAGAAGTAGATGTTGAGGAAGATAATCAAAATAATAATGATGAAGATTTGGATAATGAGAATCAAGACCAAAATCAAGATCAAGAAAATGATGATCAAAATTTAAATGAAGAAAACTCCGAAGCAGAAGAAAATTTATCAATGGAACAAGAAGAGACGGATACAGATATTATAGAGGATGAAAATTCAGATTCAGAAAATAGTAAAGATGCCAACCCTTTTTACTCTCCTCCTCAAGAAGAAAAAGATAATTTTATTTATGATGCCTATACTAAAAAATTTGATGAAACTATCTCAGCTCAAGACTTATGTGATCAAGATGAACTTTTAAGATTAAGAACTAATCTTGATAAACAAATTGATAATATGGACAATATTATTTCTCAGTTAGCGAATAGACTACAGAGGAAACTTATGGCTCAACAAAACAGATGGTGGGAATTCAATTTAGAAGAAGGTGTTTTAGATGCCTCGCGGCTTACAAGAATAATCATTAATCCTCTTCAATCTTTATCTTATAAAGAAGAAATAGAATCAGAATTTAAAGACACTATTGTAACATTGCTAATTGATAATTCAGGTTCTATGAGAGGAAGACCTATTACGGTAGCAGCTTTAAGTGCAGATATCTTGACTAGAACTCTTGAGAGATGTGGAGTTAAAGTAGAAATTTTAGGTTTTACTACACGCTCATGGAAAGGTGGTAAAGCTAGAGACGAGTGGATTAAGAATGGAAGGCCTTCAAATCCTGGTAGATTGAATGAAATAAGACATATAATATATAAAAGTGCTTCTAATCCATGGAGAAGGTCTAAAACAAATTTAGGCCTAATGTTAAGGGAAGGTATACTTAAAGAAAATATTGATGGGGAAGCAATTGCTTGGGCAACAGATAGGTTAAATAAAAGAATTGAGAAAAGAAAAATTTTAATGGTGATTTCAGATGGAGCTCCAGTAGATGATTCAACGTTAAGTACAAATTCTGGAAGCTATTTAGATAAGCATTTAAGACAAATTATTAAAAAAACAGAAGCTAATTCTAATATAGAATTATTAGCTATTGGCATTGGTCACGATGTAACTAGATATTATAAACAAGCATTAACTATTATTGAAGTGGATCAACTTGGTAGCGCTATTACTAACCAACTTGCTATTTTATTCGATAAAAATAAGAGAAAAGTAAAACAGAAAAGTTAATATATTAGTTTTTTATATTTTCTTTACTTTTAATAAGTTTTTTATAGTGAATTGCATTTTCTGATAAATTCTTTTCAAAAGCTGCAGTTAAGAATTTATCTATTCCACCTTTTTTTTCAACAGTTCTAATAGCACTTGAACAAACTCTGAATTTAACAGGTTTATTTAAAACTTCACTAAAAAGAGAGATATTCTGTAGATTAGGTAAAAATCTTCTTCTAGTTCTATTTTTGGCATGGCTAACATTATTACCATACATCACTTTTTTACCTGTTAGTTCACATACTCTAGACATTAATTTAATCCTTTAAATAATTATCAATAATTTAATAAAACCGAAAATGAAATCAGTCAAGAAATCTTTTAAATATGTTTTATTTCATATCTGGTCTTTGTTCGATTAATCCCAAAACTCTTCTTGCTGCATCAGTTATATTTGTTCCAGGTCCAAATATAGCATCTACACCTGCTTTTTCTAGTTCTAAGTAATCCTCTTGAGGTATTACTCCGCCAGCAATTATTACCACATTATCATTACCACTATTTTTAATTTCTTTAATCATATTTGGGATTAAAGTAAGGTGCCCTCCCGCTAAACTAGATGCACCTACTACATCTGGTTTAAATGAGTTAACCATTTCAGATGATTCTTTAGGTGTTTGAAATAAAGGTCCTACTTTTACTTCAAATCCAAGATCTTCATAGGCACTCGCAACTACGTTTGCTCCCCTATCGTGTCCATCCTGACCTAATTTTACAATCAGAATTTTTGGTTTTCTACTTCTTTTATTTATAAAATCATTTATGGCTTCTCTTACATAAACAAAATTCTCATTCTTATTTAACTCTTTTCCATATATACCTGTTACACCCTTATATTCTGCTCTATGACGACCAAAAACTTTTTCTAAAGCATAAGAAATTTCTCCTACAGTGGCCCTTTTTCTTGATGCCTCTATACTTAACTCTAATAAATTAGACATGTTATTTTTTGCCCCTTCAGAAAGAGCTGATAAAGCTTTATTTACAGCCATCTCATCTCTATTCTTTCTTAATATTCTTATATTATTAATTTGTTCTTCTTTAACTTCTTCATTATTTACTTTTAACACATCAAATTTTGAATCTTCTTTAGGTTTATATTTATTAACACCAACTACTATTGCGTCTGAAGAATCTACAGCAGCTTGCCGTTTTGCTGCAGACTTTTCTATCATTTGTTTTGGAATGCCTTGCTCTACAGCTTTAGTCATGCCTCCTATCTTTTCTATATCATTGATAATTTTTTCAGCTGCAGCAATTAATCTTCCAGTTAGCGCTTCAATATAATAAGAACCTGCCAAAGGATCTACAGTTTTCGTAATACCTGTCTCTTCTTGAAGAATTAATTGAGTGTTTCTTGCAATTCTCGCTGAAAAATCAGTAGGTAAAGCAACCGCCTCATCAAAAGCATTCGTATGAAGTGATTGAGTTCCGCCAAAAACTGCAGCCATTGCTTCCACGGTAGTTCTTACTACATTATTGTAAGGGTCCTGTTCTGTTAGAGACACTCCAGATGTCTGACAATGTGTTCTTAACATTAAGGATTTAGGTTTTTTTGGGCTAAAATATTTTTGCATTAAACTAGCCCAAAGCCATCTAGCTGCTCTTAATTTTGCGATCTCCATAAAAAAGTTCATTCCTATAGCAAAAAAGAATGAAAGCCTAGGAGCAAAATCATCAACTTCTAATCCTTTATTTATTGCTGCTCTAACATATTCTAAACCATCAGCAATCGTAAAAGCTAATTCTTCTACCTGATTAGCTCCCGCCTCCTGCATATGATATCCACTTATAGAAATAGAATTAAATAATGGCATTTTTCTTGCCGTGTAACTGATAATATCAGATACTATTCGCATAGAATGAGCGGGGGGATATATATATGTATTCCTTACCATAAATTCTTTTAATATATCATTCTGAATAGTACCCCTGAGCTCTTCCTCCTTAACTCCTTGTTCTTCAGCCGCCACAATAAAATTAGCTAATACAGGTAATACTGCTCCATTCATAGTCATAGAAACAGACATTTTATTTAATGGTATTTGATCAAATAATAATTTCATATCTTCAACTGAATCTATAGCCACTCCTGACATACCTACATCTCCAGCAACTCTTGGATGATCGCTGTCATAACCTCTATGAGTTGCTAAATCAAATGCTACTGATAGACCCATTTGTCCCGCAGCTAAATTTCGTTTATAAAATTCATTTGACTCTTTAGCTGTAGAAAAACCAGCATACTGTCTTATTGTCCATGGACGTCCTGCATACATAGTTGCTTTAGGCCCTCTTAAGAAAGGTTCAAAGCCTGGAAGTCCTCCTATATGTTTAAGACCCTCTATATCTTTTTCAGTATATAGAGGTTGGATATCTATTCCTTCAGGCGTTGTCCAAATAAGTGTGTCAGAGTCTTTTCCTTTTAATTCCTTTTTTGCTAAATCTGCCCAATCTTTAAGGCTTCTAGTAATATTATTACTCATAAATTTATTTTAACCTTTCAATAAATTAATTATCTTTTATCAATGGTAATTTTATAAAAGGAACCCCTTCTTTCTTAAGTTTTTTTTCCTCTTGTTTTGTTGCTGTACCTCTTATTGGTTTGCTTTTCTTCTTACCATTATAAATCATAGTTGCCTCTTCAGCAAAATTATCTCCTACGTCAATAGTTTGTTTTTCTATCTCTTTAGTTAAACTTCTAATTTTAGTTTTTAGTTCTATCTCACTTATATTACGTATATTTTGCTTTTTTAAATCTTTTTTTAAGGCAGATTTTTTTATAGCAGGAGCAACTATTGCTCTTTCAACATTTAAATCTCCACATATAGGACAAGATACTAATCCTTCTTTAGATTGTTCTTCAAAATCTTTTGAACTTGAGAACCAGCCCTCAAAAGAATGAGAAATTCCACATTTAAGATCATATTTAATCATACAATTACCTAAATAAAATAAAAAATTATTTATTATCTTACTTTTAAAACAATATATAATACATTTAATATGAATAAAAAATTAAAAATATCTAATAATAATTTTTCATTACCTCCTTCTCAGTGGATCGTAAATAATTTATCTCAAACTAACACTTCAATAAACTTACTTGATTTAGCTTGCGGAGCTGGAAGACATAGTATTTATGCAGCAAAAATTGGTCATAGAGTAGTTAGTGTAGATATCGATAAAAATAAACTTACTAAATTGAGAGATAATAAATTAATTAATCCTATTCAAATGGATATAGAGAAAAGCAATACTTGGCCATTTAAAAAAAATATATTTGAAACAATAATAGTCACAAACTATTTGTATAGACCTATTTTTAAATATATTTTAGAAAGTATAAATATCGGTGGAAAACTTCTATATGAAACATTTACTGAAGAAAATTCAGTATTTGGTAGACCAAATAATAAAAATTATTTACTAAAACCTCAAGAATTACTAGACTACGCTTTAAAAAATAATTTCAAAATTATAAGCTATGAAGAAATAATTATATCTAAATCCAAACAAAAAAAAGCAGTTCAAAGAATTTCGGCTAAAAAAATATAAATCTAGAGTTTTCCCCAGATTTTTTTAATATCTTTCGACTTATTTATATCTATATCTGCATATATAAGTTTTTGCTTGTTTTTAGCTTCTACTATTATATTTCCCCAAGGATCAACTACCATTGAATGTCCCCAAGTTTTTCTGTTAGGATAGTGCTCACCTACTTGTGCAGGAGCAAGAATCCAACAACTAGATTCTATTGCTCTAGCTCTTAAAAGAATTTCCCAATGATATTTTCCTGTATTAACTGTAAATGCGGAGGGAATTGTTATTATGTTGCAACCTTTATTAGACAATGCTTTATATAATTCCGGAAACCTTATATCAAAACAAATAGTTAAACCAATTTTACCTAATTCATTTTCTACTACTACAATTTCAGATCCAGCATCATATCTATTAGACTCATTATATTTTTCATTACTTGATAAATTTGCATCAAACATATTTATCTTATCGTATCTACCAGTTAGATTGCCACTCTTATCTATAAATAATGAACGATTTGATAATTTACTTTTATGAGCATTATTTGAAAATACAGCAATAGAACCTAATAAAACATAAATATTATAATTTTTAGCTGCTATTTTTGCATTTAAAAATACAGGGTGGTCAGCTTCAGAAAATGCATTGGACAGCATTTCTTTACCATTACCCATAAATCCACAATTCTCTGGAAATAAAATTAGATCTGCCCCATTATTTTTTGCTTTTTTTATTTTATCTTCTATAAATTTAATATTTGACTGAACATCTGGAACAGAAGTCATTTGTACTAGTGCTACTCGCATTTATTTTTTTTCTTCACTGATAAGTTTATCAAGTTCTCCTTTAGCATTCATACTATATAAGTCATCAGAACCACCTATATGTACATGTCCATAAAATATTTGAGGAATACTTCTCTTTCCTCCAGACAATTGAAGCATTTCTTCCATCTTTTCAGGGTTTTTATGAATATTTATTTCATCAAAATCTATATTTTTTTCTTCTAATAAATTTTTAGCTCTGGAACAATATCCACATAAATAACCTGTATATATACGCATTTTTTTCATTTTGCCCTCTAATAATATTTCTAGTTATAAGATTATAAATAATATATATATGAATAAAAAAAATAAACAAAATTATTTAGGCTTATATGACTAGTCAAACACAAAATTCTATACCAGAAATATTCAATAGAAAAACTATAAAACATAATCATTTTAAATTTAATAAATTATATAAACAAATTGCTAATGAATTAGCTGAACGAATTAAAGAAACTAATATAAATTTTGAATATGCACTTGAATTAAATTCAAAAACCCTTTCGACTGGGACACAAATTGAAAACACTAAACTAGTTAAAAATTTATATAGAACTATAATTCATTCTCAAACAAAAAACACTTTAATTAATTTTTATAGTGATGAGGAATTTCTTCCAATAAAAAATAATTCCTTAGATTTAGTTTACAGCGTACTAGGATTAAATACAGTAAATGATATTCCTGGTACTTTTAGACAAATATATAATGCTCTAAAAAGTAATGGTTTATTTATTGCTGCATTTTGGGGAGCGGGCACATTATCACCTTTAGCTGAGGGGCTTGCATATGCTGATGAAAAAATATTAGGTGGACTATACCAAAGAATTTTTCCTTTTTGTGATATAAAAACAATGGGAAGTTTATTACAAAGAGCAGGATTTACAATGCCAATGGCAGATCAAGAAAAAATTGTAAAAAGTTATAAAAACATAAGTAATTTATTTACTGATATTAGATCTTTTAACGAATGTAACAACTTAAATAGTAGGCCAAAAACATTTACCCCTAAGTCCATATTTAAAGAAGCAGAAATTTATTTGAAAGATAATTATAGTAATAATATAGAATTTTTTATACCTTATAATATCATATTTATAACAGGCTGGAAAAATTAAATTATGTTAAATAAAAATATTCTTTATTTAATTCTACTTCTATTCCTTTTTCCGTTCTCAATTTTGAAAGCATCTAATCAAGAGGAATTATTTTGTAAAGGTATTTATTGGTCTAATAAAGAAGCAAATTATGCAGAATGGAAAGTCATTAAAAGGATTTCCATTTATAAAATATATTTCAAGATTAATGAACTTAAAAAAATAGCTAGAGTTTCTTTTAGAAAAGGAAATGCTGGGACAGTTATAGGAATGGGTGGATGGGAAAATAGAACAGAAGAAAAAAGTTCTTTATCCTTTACTTATTCTCTGACCAATAAAGTATTTAAAATGACAAGCAGATATAGTGATATAAAAATAGAAGGAAAATGCGAAGGTAATATTTACTTATGATCTATAATCGGCATTAATTTTTATATATTCTTGAGTTAAATCACATGTCCATACCGTTGCATTTTCTTTTCCTGTTCCTAAATTAACTTCTATTTCTATATTTTTAGATTTCATTTTATTGGCAACGGTTTCTTCTTTATAGTTTTTTACTAAGGATCCCTTATGAGTAATCTTGACCTTATTTATTGATATAGAAATTTTATCTTGTTTTACTGAACTACCTAACTTGCCTACAGCCATAATTATTCTACCCCAATTAGGATCTTCTCCAGCTACAGCAGTTTTCACTAGGGAAGAATTCGCTATTGATAGAGCAATTTCCTTAGCAATTTTATAAGATTTAACGGAATTTACTTTTATTGTAATAAACTTACTTGCACCTTCTCCATCACATACAATCTGCTGAGCTAAATTCTGCATAACCTTATCTAATGATTTTTTAAATTTTTCTAAGCGCACGTCTTTTATAGATTTTATAGGTTTAATTAATTTTTTAGAATTAAGAGAAAATAAAATACAAGTATCTGAAGTAGATGTATCTCCATCAACAGTTATAGAATTAAAAGATTTTTCGACTGCATTTTTTAAAAGAATATTTAATATATTTGAAGGAATTGAAAAGTCAGTAAAAATAAAAGCTAACATTGTTCCCATATTAGGAAATATCATTCCAGACCCTTTAGCAACACCAACTATTTTATAGTTATTATCTTCTATTTTACAGTTACTTTTTGATCCTTTAATAAAAGTATCAGTAGTACAAATTGATTCAGCAACTTCTTTCCAAGAAGATTTTTTTTGTTGAATTAATTTTGGAATAGAAGAAGTAATTTTATCACTATTTAAGAGTTCTCCTATAACTCCAGTTGAACACACATAAATTTCATTACTTTTACATTTTAAATTCATAGCTACTTGATTAACTGTATCTTTTACAGCTTTTAAACCTTTTTTACCTGTGTGTGCGTTAGCATTACCTGAATTAACGATTAATGCTCTTGCCTTACCTGCATTTCTAATTTTCTTACACCACATAACTGGAGCAGAAGGAGTAGTAGATTTTGTTACCACACATGCAACGTTAGTTTTATCAGGCATTGTTATTAAACTTAAATCTAGCTTATCTTTATACCTGATTCCTGAATGAATAGCGGAAAGTTTTATTCCTTTAATATTTGGCAAATCTGGAAATACTTTTGGCGCTAAAGGAGATTTTTTAAAATTCTTTGGCAATCTAATATCTTTCTTTTTATTAAAGAATAGTATAAAACAAGTAATTAATTTATAGACTAATGATAAAAAAAAATGCAGTAAAAAATTAATTTTTTTAATAATTAAAAAATAGGACAGTTTATATGCTAAATAGCCTAGCAAAGAAAATTTTTGGTACTCCTAATGATAGGTATTTAAAAAAAATTAATTTATTACTAGAGGAAGTAAATAAATTAGAAAAAAATATATCACAACTTACAGATCAAGAATTAAAAAATACAACTATAAAACTAAAAAATTTATATAAAAATAATAATAATTTAGATATTATTCTTCCAGAAGCCTTTGCAACAGTAAGAGAAGCTGCACAAAGAGTTCTCGGTCAAAGACATTATGATGCACAAATCATTGGTGGTATTGTTTTACATCAAGGAAAAATTTCTGAAATGAAGACAGGAGAAGGTAAAACTTTGGTAGCTACTTTGCCTGCTTATCTTAATGCCTTAACAAATAAAGGAGTACATATTGTAACTGTAAATGATTATTTAGCTAGCAGGGATAGCGAATGGATGGGACAAATTTATAATTTTTTAGGGTTATCCGTGGGTTGTATTATTCCAAATTTAGAAGATGAACAAAGAAAAGAAGCTTATAATGCAGATATTACTTATGCTACCAATAATGAATTAGGTTTTGATTTTTTAAGAGATAATATGAAATTTTCTTTTGATCAAATGGTTCAACGTGAATTTAATTTTGCGATTGTAGATGAGGTGGATTCAATTTTAATTGATGAAGCTAGAACACCACTAATAATTTCTGGACCAACGGAAGATAATTCAGAACTATACAAAACAATTAATACATTAATTCCCCTTCTAAATGAAGAAGACATAGAAATAGATGAAAAAACAAAAAGTGTTGCTTTAACAGAACAAGGTAATGAGAATATTGAAAAAATTTTAAAAGAAAAATCTCTTCTAAAAGGCCCTAATCTGTATGATCCTGAAAATGTAGGAATAGTTCATCATATTAATCAAGCAATTAGAGCAAATAGACTATTTGAAAGAGACAAGGATTATATAGTAAATAATAATAAGGTCGTAATAATTGATGAGTTCACAGGAAGAATGATGGAGGGAAGGAGATTTTCAGATGGTTTACATCAAGCTTTAGAAGCAAAAGAAAATGTTGATATTAAAAATGAAAATCAAACATTAGCATCTGTTACATTTCAAAATTATTTTAGAATGTATCCTAAATTAGCTGGTATGACAGGTACAGCTTTAACTGAAGCTAATGAATTTATGGAAATATATAATCTTGAAGTTATTTCTGTTCCAACTCATAAAAAAATGATTAGAATTGATAATAATGATGAAGTTTATAGAACGGCAGAAGAAAAATGGAATGCTGTAATAGCTAATATTAAAAATGCTAATAAAAAACACCAACCCGTTCTTGTAGGAACTACTAGTATTGAAAAGTCTGAAATGCTGTCAAAGTTACTTAAAAAAGAAAAGATAAAACATAATGTATTAAATGCAAGAAATCATGCGGAAGAGGCAAATATTATTGCAACCGCTGGTATTCCAAATTCTGTCACTATTGCAACTAATATGGCTGGAAGAGGAACAGATATTCAACTAGGCGGTAATATAGATATGATGAGTGAAAATAGTAAAAGTAAAATTAGTAATATAGAAGAAAATAAAAATATAGCTCTACAAAGTGGAGGTTTATTAGTAATTGGAACAGAAAGACATGAAAGTAGAAGAACAGATAATCAATTGAGGGGAAGATCAGGCAGACAAGGAGATCCTGGAGAATCTAAATTTTTCCTTTCTCTTGAAGATGACTTAATGAGAATATTTGGATCAGAAAAATTAGACACAGTTTTACAAAAATTAGGTTTAAAAAAAGGTGAAGCTATAATCCATACTTGGGTAAATAGAGCTCTCCAGAAAGCACAAGAA